>ENA-OREC01000546-OREC01000546.1-marine-metagenome-genome-assembly--contig:-NODE-546-length-15270-cov-12.870203_pt1 | contig 15270 bp, 7 predicted proteins | sample MGYA00248626_ERZ508543 | MGnify/ENA primary metagenome ERZ508543 (study PRJEB26211, sample SAMN05518279) | marine metagenome | isolation source: Puget Sound, Washington, USA | host: Bankia setacea... | reverse complement strand
TGAAATACCAGTATGTGTCAATAGAATGATTACACATCAGTTGTTGTTTCCTTTCGTGAAATACCAGTATGTGTCAATATAATGATTACACATCAGTTGTTGTTTCCTTTCGTGAAATACCAGTATGTGTCAATAGAATGATTACACATCAGTTGTTGTTTCCTTTCGTGAAATACCAGTATGTGTCAATAGAATGATTACACATCAGTTGTTGTTTCTTTAATTCTCACCTCGAATTAATCACTGTCTTTGTGTTCATATTCTCCTCTCCATCAGACATACATTGTACCAGAAATATTCCTCTAAATTATCTGGCCATTTTTATGATAGCTTGTTTGCCGCATCATGACCGTTGCTATCTGATGCTTCACATGGGTGCTGTGGTGGTTTAGAGGCCCCCGATCTTCCATGGCTTGCTAACTCATACAACGACGATTGACAGGGCTTATAATCCGGGATAATGAGTTACGAAAATGGCTGTCAGACCCCATCCTGGTTGCCTTTGATCAGTCACTGGGTGCTGACAGCGAGCAGAAACCTCGGACCCTGATCAGTGGTCTCATTCTGACACATACATGCACCCAGCGTCAATTCAGCCCACCAGCACCATGTCGAGCACGTCAATCACTGAATTATCTTCCTTTTCACCCGCTCCAAATTTATTCTATTTACTCGACAAAGGCAAACGCTGGTCGTCTTATTAAATCCTATATTTCTTATTCCGACCTGTTAACCATCAGGGACAGCCAGCTGACAGCCATGTTAAATCGATTAGTTCAATGTGCAAGAAACGTGAAATTATTCAAAAAGTGTTGGATTAGCTCTGCCAGTTATGTCTTTGCGCTGAAACATTTTTCTCTCCATATGACTTTTGACAAATATGCGAACACATGTCTCCGGTCCGAGATATGCTTTAAGGATAGTATCAGGGCGAGTTAATGTATGCGTTTGACTTTGACTTGTCCCACTTACAGAGATTCCTTTCACTCCGGTAGTCAGCCTGTGTCATAAACCTGCATTCGAAAAAAAAGAAATTGTGTATGCACATAGGTCATGACAAAAATCCATTTAACACTCTGACGGACATAAAGAAGGATTAGATAAGTCACGGAAATGGGGTTGAGTTGCACAGAAACCGTGAACTAAGTCGGACCCTATATCACTTTCAAGTGCACTTAATGTAGTTTTCACGGTTTCATCTATCTCCTGTAAACATACAATGTAGCATGTCAAGAACAAATATTGTGTATAACGTAACTTTTATATTTGATAGCTGAACATGTTGCATGGTTTGATTGTCTGATTGGCTATGCTTTGTTGCTTTCATTGTTCCATATCCTGTAATGACAAACATTATTTACGATTAGGTATGTTTCGTTTCTTATACACTTACATGTATAAACTTTTCATTCAACATGTTCCCTTCCGTTTCATTTCTTAATATTGGTTTGACTTTGTTAAAAACATAGTTCGAAATTTAAAGAATAACATGTTACTGTATAGTTAGAAAAAGAGCTTTTTATACATACCAAGTCAAATATAATAGATGAGACCTCACCAGTGAAGAACTAAGACGAATTTACAAAGAATGATGATCTAAAACAGTGTTTATTGATCAGAGTTATATCAAGTAAGAAACGTGTTTCCTCTTTTAGCGTGAGTCTGCAAGGGAAAGATTAAACATAACATCAGTTCAAACCAAACTACACATTTATTCTGTACAACTTTACAACGTCAGTGGTGTAACTTAGAGAATGTTTAACGGAGCTTATAATGCTTTTGATATCACGTTTCAAGTTACATTTATTGATGTATTTGACAGTACATCCATACAGGTGTAAGTCTGGGTGTTTGCAATGACGCATGTTACAGTATGGATATTTATAACTAAAGCTATATGTATAAAAGTGTTACTGTCCTGTGATTGGCAACCGCTAAGTGCGTCTGACTTCGGACGTCATTGTGTAACAGTTTAATTAGTTCCTTGAATTTATTGAATTGTTGAATACGCGTAAATGTTGGTACGACATATTTACAAGTCATTATTCTGTTGCAGAGTTTCGTATCTATACAACATCTAGTTTGATACATTCAACTCGTATGTCCAACCTGTTTGCACACACCTAGACCACCATAAGAAATAGCCGGTTAAGATACAAATCTAAAACGTACACTCTCAACGAATTTTATCTATATGTTGTTCAGTTATTTGAGTTACAAGTATTGCATTTAGCTTCTGTTGATCAAACCACCACTGTTAAGGGATTGTAGTCTGTGGCGGTACATACTTAATCAATTCAAAGCCCGGGTATCATTTTTAAACGTCTACACGGTCGGGCAGTTTTTAAAGTAAGTAAGTTATATACAATTCGTGTTCAACATTGGATACACGCAGTTAAATTATTGTGTATATCCATTGTAGCCCTAACCCACCACTGTGAAAACCCCGTCAACCAGAGTTCATTTAGTTACATAACTATTTGTAAACATCAGTAATGTGTTTGCATTTGGGCACGACATTGTCATACATTCTCCATATTTCATTCCAGTGTTACATGTGTATCATATTGTCAATGTTTTGTTGTATGCAGTTCAATTATTCCATCTAGTTTGTATAGCTATTGTCACTCTAGCCCACCAGTGTACAAGCCTTGTAGACAAGAGTTTGTGTAGTTACATAGTTTTGTATTATCTTTGAAGTACTGCTGTGTAACCTTAGACTCCTTCCTACCGCCCTTCACAACACTCGAGAAAGTTTGGGATTGTTCTCTCGGCGTTTGCCAGATACTGTTACACCAGGTATTTACCATTACCGATAAGAATATTGCCATTTTCTTTTGAAGTTGCCGCTTAATTGTTCAATCTGTCAAACATAAGACAGGAAGCCTTTCGACACGTCAATCTTAATCCCCACGTAAACACCTTAACATTAAACAGATTGATTGATACGCCTCGCCTGTGTAAATCGCGTAGCGCCCTCTAGTCCTGTTCAGTAATGGGATAATTTACAACCAAGACTCCACTACGGCAATCTGTTTAGAATCAAAACTCAGATCTTAAGATATTGTGTCCTGATATTTTTCAACAAAACTATTTAAATAAGGAAAATTAACCAGAAAATATCGTCCAAGTTAACGTAATTTATGAGACAGAGATCCAAAGGGGATTTGGTAATTGACCACTTGAAAAAAAGGTAGTTTTAGATCACGATTAGCGTGTAAACCATATGCTACCAATAGATGCGTGTTATACAAATTAAATGACTTCGTGTGGAAAAAAGGATAGCTTAAAGTATTGAGGAACATGTGTATTCTGCTTTGATTTCCTCAGCAGCAGATATTAAATATGTTGTCCAATATTGTATAGGTCCAGAACTTCTACGTTTGTCAATCAGCTGAAGCAACAATGTCTGTCTCGCAGCGAATCCGTCTTATTCTATAACAGTCTATCGTTCACATGTCCATACTTTAGGCGGTCAAGCGTAGTCTTATTTCAATCATCTTCAACCACCACATCATCACATAACCATTGCATTATAAACGAGTTCTGATTGACAGAAGACCTTTTGACAAGATTGATGATGCTTTATTATAACATGCGTAACAAAGAGCTCTCAACCCATCTTACCGCACATGCCATTGGTTACAATGCTCCTCCTCTAGCCACGCCTTCTATTGGTTTATGTTGATACTAGACAGCCAATCACATTGGGTATAACAAGACAACTGACAAGCTGTCGGAAACATGTCTCCCCTGTATTACTCGTGTAATAAACGGTCTAGAGCGTCTGAAATTGCTACTATATGGGCGGCAGAGAGGGGAAAATCGTTGAAGAAAGAAGTTGTAAATTGATTGACAGCTGCTACTGTCTTGGTGATACATAATTTCTATCAAAGTTGTCAGCGGATATAACATAGCGCCATGTTCGTGTAGTGAACTTATAACATAGCGCACTGACATATCGAGAGATGCACATGTGTTTTTAGAGTGTATGATTCATTTTGTGAATTCATTGGAGAAATTGTTGAGAATTATATAGTGATGCCTGTTATTGACAGATACGATTCGATGAAGCTGTTGTCGTCGTCATCGTCACAGTATTTACCGCCGGATTATCTACAACCTTTACAGACTACGGTATGTGCAGTTTATTCGTTTATGTTGTGTTAATTTGTTTATTTTACTCCATTGTTGTGTCTCTCGGTTTAACTTTTTATTTGTATATAAGAAAGCTTGCTCCACGTTAGTTCATATAATCACTCCAAACACTTTTCATTTTTTTTATTTAAGTTTTAGTTTATCATGACAAATTCTATTTATATTCTCTGTATCTTTGACGATATAAACAAAGAACCATTAACAACGCCATGCTATTCACACACCCATAGCTGTTTATATGCATGGCGCGCACTGTACCGAATAAATAGGCAGGTAGCGTTAGTTTGATAGCATGGTCGCCCCTTTAACGCTTGCCCATATGTCTGGTCGTCTGATTGAGGAAGCCATATCTAAATCAATACGTACTTATGCTACAAGTCCAAACAAATTAGAGAGAAATTAGATTCTCGATACTGGCGGGGAAATAAGATGACATATTATTGAGCGATGTAACAAGATGAATTCAATAGACGCGGGAATGAATACTCAGAATTCAGTATGATTGACATTCGACAGTGGTCAGATAAAACCTAAGTAGACAGGAAGATTTTTTATATAGAATATAGTAGATGACGAACATCATTTTTATATTTGTCTTCTTTTGTATTGACAGATGGATGCCAAGAATAGTCCATTGGCACTGCTGGCACAAACATGCAGCAGTATTGGGAAAGATCCTCCATCCAAACCAATCATTCCACCTATTGAGAAGAAAGAGAACAACAAGTCACCAAGTGTTGAGAAAAGTAGACACAGTGCTTCACCAAAGGACTTAAGTGGCCGCAAATCCAGTGAAATTAACAGAGCAAGTGCCCCAAAAGACATTCCGAATTTCTATCCTATATCAACATCCAGCCCAAAGCCAGAGAAATCACAAATGGACAATTCAAGGACCAAGGAAGAAAAGAAACATATTGAACATGGATCTAAATCCCCATCTATGCCCAGTAGTAGACCTTTATCCGCGTCTTCTACAGGATACAATGGATTAAAATCTAACATGGACAAGGCCAGTCCAAGGCCAAGAACTAGTGAATCTACAAAAGACAATCGTGATTCTAAATATTCACCACCGCCAAAGAGTCTCAGGTCAGATTCTCCTATTAGAAAGGATAGCTCACCCTTTCACGAGGCTAAACATCCACAATCTTTGTATCCCGGATTACCATACGGACCTTACAGTTATCCAGGCTTGGCATATCCACCAGGGGCATACCAACCCTCAGCTGAGGCACTGGCAGCAGCCGGGTATCCATATGGACTTTCTGCTCAAAGTGGATATAATCTAGCCTCAGCACACGCTCTTGCCGCTCATCAGGCAGCTTTGAAATCCAGTTCTACTGCAGCTTTGTCACAATATATGCAGTATGCAAGTAGAATGCGTGCTCCTCCGGCTGTGTCAGGTTGTAAGGACCCATATTGTACAAACTGTCTAGCTTCAGGTGTCCCTTCTCCTGGATCTCACATGTCTCAGTGTACCTCCCCAGGCTGCTCACAATGTGCTCACGAGAAAGCCCTACATGGATTATTCGCTCTACCAGGCTCTAGTCACTTACATTCACCTCTCAACGCGCCTTCATCCGCTTCACTTGGACTGTCTCATTTACACAGCCTATATGCTCAAAACCTGCTGAGTCAACAAGGCCAGCAACATGTATGTAACTGGATGATGGGCAGCGATTATTGTGGTAAAAGGTTCAGTTCTTCAGAGGAGCTTTTACAACATTTACGTACACATACATCCAGTAGTGATGCAGGACTTAGTGCGTACGGTGCTTTAGGACTGTCAATCCCTCCCTCCGCGGCTGAAGTGCCCGGGGGTCTACCTGCTTACTTGAGTTCAGCCAGTGCTGGTGATCTTAGGAGGATGTATCCGACGAGTCTGAGTCCATTGAGTAGTAGTTCCCTGTCCAGTAGATATCACCCCTACAAAGCCATGGCTTCTGTCCCACCCGGTGTTCCATCTCACCAAACACTCTCCTCACTGGGGCCATACTATTCACCATTTAATCTATACGGACAAAGAATAGGGTCAGCGGCTGTGCCTTAATGAACACTCGAACAGTATAATATATCGTGTTTGTCATTCTATGGAATATGAATGTTAATCATTGAACATTATGAATAATTCTATTTGGATAATTTATTTAGAATATTTGACATGAATTTCAACGGATTGGTATATAGTGTAAACTGATGTATTGTATTTACTTGCAGTGAATAGTTTAAAGTTTATTTATGATTTTCTAGAAATACTGATCAATCCCTTATGAAATCTACCAACTATTTAATACATTATATGTGCTGTCGAAAGTGCTATTATTTAACATGAGAACATTTTACCAATTATTTAAAATGTTAGTATGCATTGTGTGTGGCCGTTTTGGCTTACTTCTTCTCAACATTATATGATATGATATTTTCAAATGCTAAACTATAAGTTATGATATGTGTATGTGGTCTGTTGTTTTATTAACATCCTCATAAAGTTTATATTGTTTTTTTGCAAAACTATCTCTATAAATTAAATAAAAATGATAACATGAATACGTACGTGTTTTATTTATTGCTATTCTTAGTTTTAAGTTATATTTTCGAGGGTCATACACTTTCTTCAAAGGTCATTTTCAAGGGCTTTACAATTCTTCGTATTTTTTTCCAATTTTGATTGAATGAAAACCAACAGGTTTCTATAATATACTTTAATGATTTAACTGTGCCCAAGCAAATTTGAAAGTGTTTGTCCATCTCGATTTTAATATTGGTTTAAAACACTACAAACGCTACATAAATACACATTGAATATATACGTTGGTGGGTACGTTTGAGACATATCTATACAGATAATATCGTAATTTAATTATGAAACATGGCTCTAGTTCATATAGATTAATCCCTTAAAACATATAACTCACTTAACTACTAATTACATGTTAGTGTTTCATATACCATGGTTTGATTAATTAAGTGCCATACTACGTACACTTACTATCTAAGTCGTGTTGAAACATATTTACACATATCAAAACAGCACCATATTAGATTATGTAGGCTTTACCATGCATAGTACGTCTCATTACGACCTGCATCAATATAAACAAGCACTAAGTTTTGAACCTGGTTCACATGTCACATAGTTTGGGTTTGGGTGGTTTCACGGCTCTTCAACATTGAAAGTCAAAGACATAACAAAACAAATCTGACATCGACATTAAACCAACTTTAATTAGAAGCTCGGTTTTCAGCAGTCAAAGGGGTGCATGTATTATGTTAACCCCAATGTTCTAGTGATTATATAGCAAGGTACCCACTTCACCTGACTTGTCATGGTTTAGTATTTACTCAAGTAAAAATAGAATTCGTAAACTTTAATCATCTGTGTGAAGTAAATCATCGTATGCAACACATGGGATATATAAATTTATGGGGATCGTGATTGGTTGAAAGGAATTAATAAACAGGCTCCACAGGCAACGACTTTAGGCATTAATTCTGTACATGGGACTTTATATGGCAAATAGTTGGAAAATACACACATAAAACTTTAAGGGTTTTCTTTGAAATTTAACTGTCTATAAAAGGCCGGGAGATATATGTATTGGGCGGGTAGGATGTTTTATGTACCGAGCTGTCAGAAAAGGCTGTTAACGTTGACAAGTAGTCTCGTATTATTTACTGCCCAGTTTCACGTTGAATGTGTTTTATACCCCCTAAAATATGATGGCGTTGTCTGTTTATATGTTTTATATTTATTAGTTGATTTCGAAATTTATGCACATCAAAGTTTCATTGCCGATCACCCACCCATTGTGCTTAAATTCAGGTTGGTCCGAAAAAATGCGTTTGAAATTTAGAGTTTCTTCGTTAAACCAAAATAAAGCTCATATTTTACTATCAAGTATATTCGTTTACAAGTGTTGTATCGGAATGCTTTGGTTTTCAAGGACTATAGCCCTTGCTAAACCGAGTCATTTATCGTAGCTATGCGATCTGTTCACGTTTATGTGTTGAGAAACATAACACAGTATTACAATGAAATAACTACAATATATGTCAACATATTTAATCCGGTCAATTTAAGCACACACAGACTTACAACCTATGGTAAGGGAAATAGCATGACCAACCGAAAGTTGTTCATAATACACACAACTTAAATGTCAGTACAACACAGTCCAATTATAAACTCTCCAAATACCGAAGTGAATAACATGTACATTTTGAGTATTGCTCTAATCATTGAATTCCAGAAAGTAGTGAGCACCATATATTCAGCTACTTTATCTAATACATGCTACAGACAGATTACCAATCACAACACTAATGATCTACATAGAAACAGTAACATGCACGATCATGGTACTGTTGTGTGTTCGAAATTATTAGTTTTTAATTAATGTTGGACTGTCTAGTAACTTATGAGTAAAATATCCACCCTATTAGGATTTAGAAATTGTCTGAAATTTGTACATACAAACAAACACACGTATAAAGGACTCTTATGCTTTCAAAACGAGTAAAATAAAATGTAAAACCATGAAAAATTCAACTACGTACGTATCAGTGTCCACGTGGGGTAACACAATATAACTGTAACTTACAATATTGTGACAGTCAACACGATTTATGAAATAATAACAAATAACAGTGTAGCCGTTGTAATACATTGTCTGTACTTTGTCAACAAAACAATATACTTCGGACAAGCAATACCGCAACAGCTGATCTAAACCCGACACCATTTACAGCATATGCCTGGTAGCTCTTTACAAGATTTTCTTTTTTTTTACTATTAAATAGGTACACTATGAGTTATATTGAATGTGTATTGAAAATAATGTTTTCTTGAATTATGTCGTGTGTAAATGATAGCTATTGGTTCTTAACATACTACCATGATTGTTGTCCCGTTTTGAAGCCAACCCATTGAAATACTTCAGCATAAAAAGCGCCTTGGTTTAATGTTACAATAACGTATTGAAATGGTTCACGCCAACAAGCAAACCGCCACGTCACTGTAAACAAATAACTATCTCAAGATGTTATACTGCTAGAAACGATGTATCACACTTGGATATATAATTAGTGTTATTTTTTCCTTCTTGACAAGTTTGATAGATGGATTAGTCGGATAATAAATTACAGAAATTTCAATTTGCATTTTTGACCAACTAGGGCCGAAATGCGTTAATTCCGTCTCTTTCGTAGTCGTACGTAAGTTACTGTTGCCCGTGCCTCTCAATTCCCCCAAATCGTTTGTTGTCCATTACAATGGTGGATTTATGGATGTACATGTACTGGTATGATGTATTGTTTCAAACTTTTAATCATATTCTCCCTTAGTTGGAACATATTCATCAAACACCTTTTCACCTCTCGCTAAGTCATCTGAAATGGTAAATTATTGAAAATTAATTACGTATGATTAACTTCAGAGACTTTTGGATTGTTGAGTAGATTACATGCCTTGTTTTATATGGCATAGAGGAGAAAACTACGATTAATAATTATGACGGATCGTTTAAAAAAAAATGACTGACGTTAATTAAACTTTTTACACTCAGAAGAGACACGTGACGTCACTTTACAGATATGTCAAAGGCAAATGACACGTGACTAACACTCAAATAACACGTGATTTTAATTTATCAATTAGCAAAACATGATTGAAAAGTACTAATTTGACTTTGTTTGGTGTAAATGTTAGGAATATATTTTAATTGATTTTTCACGATTTCTAAATAAAACTTATTATAAACGAGTGATCTAAAACAGCTAACTATGAGTGAAAGACATATGGTGACAGATAAACGATACTTTCACCTGATTCAAACCAATTGACATGTGTCAGTACTTGCAAACCTTGATGTATTCACTTTGGTCTTATGGATTGAATATTTACGCACAACACTTGTATTCATTCGATAAACATCAACATATGTTATTGAAACTGAATTATGCAAACAACAAGAATGGCACAAACATGTATGATTTACCAATGCTGATAGGGTGGTAATGAGACAAAACTGTTGTTGTTGATGCTGCTGCCGTTTCTGCTACTGATGATTATGGTTAGAACTACAAAGATATTGACGTTTTAGGTAAGTTGAAAACAAAGATAAAAATAAGTGTCACTCAACGTACCTTCCATGTATCAATTACTGTCGGCTTTCTTTTACCATTGCAATAATTCAAGCTGTGTCAGTTCTTTGATTCTGGTGTACCATCATCCGTGTTGTATCCGAATATCACAGACAGAAGCTTTAGAATACATTGTACTGGGAGACAGGACTTCACGAGATAAAACAAACACATTTAGGTGAGATGTAATTACTGCTGACACACGAGTGTTTAACAAACTCACATCAAAGCTAGTATTACATGATGTACATTTCACTTAGATGACTTCTACACTACGAGAGTATCTTTATGGGGACGTTCTTGGCTCGTAAATAACGTCAACAGGATATTGTTTTCTAGTTGACATAGATGTATGGGAGCCAGCAAAGAGTTGAATACTTTTATCCTGACTTCCTGTGTTCAGCTGCTGTTGTTGAACACTTCAGAAGACATAGCCAGACTAGATGAATGGTTGGAGATTGAGTGACAATAGCTATTGCTCGGTACACCAGTCATTAATTATTGGCAAGTTCCCAGAAACCGAACGTAAAGAATACATGTAGCCAGTAGCAATGGGATGAATACGAACATATTCCGACGAGTTCCCGAGTTTGAACTGTAGTACCTCAGTTTTTTTCTCTGTCGAAGCTCATCTCGCCTTTGGTCATTCAATCAAACACCATTTAAAATCCATAAATTGTGTTGCGTAACTGTCTAAAGATATCCTGCTGGTAGAAAAAATATAAGTGTGCATATCAACATTTAATCGTATATCAAAGGATAAAGCAGTATGACTTTGTTTTTGTTTTGTTTTTATATACTTCGGAAAGGTTATGACAAGCACTCGACTATGTTTTGGACCAAGCCTATTCTTCACTTTAGCATGTTCATGATTCAACTTAACTATACATGTATCCTTGGTACCCAGGCTATATATGTAAAATATATGTCATGAATAGCCTGGGTACCGAGGATGAACAATATGTTGCCGATCTTCATACATAATCTACAGTTCTTACAAGAAATATTGGATGACCTGGTCGTCCTCTCAACAGTATTCTTCAATCCAGTTTAATTTGGACTTCTATACTAATACATGTTTACACTTAAAATAACGAAATTAAATAATAGCTATAAAATAAATAATGTGTTCAAAGTGTTAATGATGAGGATGTTAACACATTGCAGCTCTGTGTGTGAAACTGTCTAAGACTTCTGGCTCCAACATTGCTTGAAAACTCCTTAAAGATGACTTCTTAGAATATAACAGAGGCGGGGAGAAATTAAAAGAGGCAAAATCCATTATTTGTATGGGGAATAAATGACTTTCGCCACTAATATTTCACCGAATCCCTTGTAGGCTATCTTTTCGCCAGCAGACGACAATGTAAGACCATTCTGGCGCCAAAATGATAAAAGCAAGTTCGACAATTTGTAATGTTCGCGATGATTACCCGTCAACGAGGTAGAAATAAAGTGAATTTTGTGTCAGAAACATACACGATGATAGATAGATGAAAAATGGAAACGTCGTTTGAATGTAATTACCTAGATGATGATATACTCCTTTTTTTTCTTTCTATATATTTTAACTATGATAACATCAGTACAAAACACAAATGCTATGAGTTTTGGGCTAAAGAGGTTCGCATCTCAAGTTGTTAAATACTGGTGACACACTGTATGTTTGTCTGTGGTGGTGGGAAAAAGAATATATGACTTTTGGAAATATTGGTGTTTGGTTGTCATCAATAACTGTCGAAAAGTTGTATCACTGGCTACCTTTTTCCTGAAATATTATTCGATTGATATGTTGGTAATGTGTTCTAGAACTCTGCTTTGATTATAACATCCTTTCTAAGTGTATACCTCTTATAATATACATATTATTGTATATACATGTGCAGTTAATTGGCTCACGAAGATGCGTTAGTCGTTGTAGTTATACTTGCTCAATAAATAAAGTGTTCAAATGGTTGCAGTCCATATAATGTTCGTCCGTAAATTGCGTTGCACTTCCAACATTTAAAAAAAAGAAACGTTTTCATAAGACTCTCAAATGTTACGTACAAACACATTATCAATCAATTTAAGTTATGTTTTAATACTTTCTCTGGTATCAAATTTACCTAACATCATTTCTTTTTAACAAGCGTTCACTAACATAAATTAAACATCATTTTAAGAGAATGTTTACGTATTTTAAAGCTTATATCAATAAAATATATAAGGTTACGAGTTGTCATATTCAAATACGTTAGCTGTAAACTTTAATGGTATTTCTTTCCCATACATCAACGACAAATCAATGTATTATGAAATCATTTGCATTCATGTTCGGAAAAAATCAAAATGACAAATCTATTTAGCTCAGAATTTGTTGGATTAAATGTTAAAATATTGACATTAGCGTTGTAATTTATAAAGGGCGTTGATAGAAAATAACTCTCGTAAAACCAAGTATAACATTTTATTTGATTTCATACAGATTTTATCCATTTATGTTAATACAAATGTATGCAAATAGTGACAAATAGTTGCTCGATAATTTATACTTGAGCAGCACATTACTCACTTCTTTCAAATATAATAAAAGCAATCCATAGCTAGTGGTGACAAATGTGTGCAGTACGATTTACATTATAATCAAATAAATATAACTGAACACACTAATTACCAGCCTGTCATTGCCAAGAAAACGAATACATATCTTTATGATGATGATGACGATGCCAACGACGATGACGATGACGACGACGATGATGATGGTGGTGTAGATGATGTTGATGCTTGTGATGGTGGTGATGGTGTCGATGATGGATTCAACAAAAAACTTTACTTGAATTCAAAATAACAAATACATGCAAGTAATCTCTATCGTTCATAAATGCTTTCAAGTTAAATGAGAAATGAGGACTAGTTGAACCAATCTAAATATTCGTCCAGCAAAGTCCATCTCTATCTACAAATAGGTATATAGCCATTAACTCACAGATCACTGTAAAATACTTAATTGACACCTCGTATATAGCAGGCCTACATTTTCCATTTACATTAAACAAATGTATCGACAAAGAAGTAAGTGTATATCGATAACATGAACAGTCCCTGACAACTAAATAGTTTGTGTTTAATGTTATATCCAGTGTTTATATGCTATGCTTTATGGCTTAGGATCACAGATAAAGTCTTCAGGGATTCGCCATATATCTTTGTGTTGAACAATTATTTATCATGGTCTTATAGAAATACTGAAAATGTGAGCCCCCTTCTCCTGTGATGTGAGACACATAACGCGGGCATGGGTCATAAATTACGCGTTCAAGCCCATTGAAACTGGCTGACTGTGGGACGGCATTCTATAACGTGTTTCAATACAAGTCAATGATATATAGCCCTGTAATCAGTTCATTAAGCAAGACAAAAGACTACAACCCGTACCCAAGCATTAGGTTACATTGATTACCTTAGTGCGGTCAGATAACACTGATAGTTTAATTACGTGATATAAGGATACAGCATTGATCATAAACTCAAAAGCTGGGCGGAGCATATATACATGTGTAACTCCTTTTTTAGCTCAGTTCTTTTGATTACAGATTTTTAGAATTAAGTGTAGACATACGGGGTAACGCAATTGAAAGACCTCCACAGGGACGGGCGTGACATAGTGAAGATGTATGTGTATATGCTTGATTGACTCCCTTTGTGGTAGAACGTTTTGGATATAACAACTTTGTCATTTACAGAACAATTATTTGTGTACATGTTACCCACAAGACCGAGTAGTTGGTACAAATAATGACAGAAACGTTTATGTAGAGTCAACACGCCCCGGTACGTTTCAAAAGATGTTAATACCACAAGTGTACACACACATACACACAAACCCACATACACACACACATTAACGCAAAACATGTACATGTACTCCTTTGGTTGTATTCCGGAAGAAAATACCTATACTTTCCAGTTTCCATTAAATATGAATGATGAGTTACTTCTCAGATGTTTGTTCATGCATTATTGAAATCAATGCAATGGGTATGTCGTTTAAAGATATTATAGCATGGCGGTCATTTGACATTTGACAAATATGGAATCTTTGGAACTTGGAGGTCTGGTCAAATGTTATAGAACGTTATGAGAACCACCTAAACAACTGATAACCTGTATATCAGTTTCGCTAAACAAGAACGTTTAAAGTTCGCAATCTCATTCACTCATATACATACTCTCCACCAAAAGAGCGGTGACAGACGAGTACAGAATTATCTTCAACGAAAGTGTTCAAACCTCACGTGACTTGTTTCAAATAGACGCATCTCTAAAACCTATCACGTGGATCCAAACAACTGACGCCGTTGGAGCCACATCTTGGGCGTCCATGCTGCTGTTTCAGTTATCAATAAATCACAGTGCCCTGACAAACCATGATTAAACTAAATGTTAATTCCATCTTACTCACTCCAAAAGCTGTGATGTATTCGAAATTACAAGCACCATTATGTGTGATTTAATGGCCGTTAATCTGCTGCATCATTTCGAGGCGGACGGGTGGCGCCATATAGGGAGATAAAAGGTTTACCATATAGCATCCGAACACATTGAATATCCGAATTACCGAAAAGCAATAAAAAATAACAATCCATACGACTCGCTGGTGTTGTGTTTTACCACGCATAGAATTTGGAATACAGTATTAATAATAACCGTTGTCATTAGCAATGGAAATTTCTGCAATAAGTATAAGAATAATATATCCAATGTAGGTAACACCAACTGCTTAGATATACAACAATATATACATAGGTAACACCAACTGCTTAGATATACAACAATATATCCATAGGTAACACCAACTGCTTAAATATGCAACAATATATCCATAGGTAACACCAACTGCTTAGATATTCAACAATATATCCATAGGTAACACCAACTGCTTAAATATGCAATAATATATCCATAGGTAACACCAACTGCTTAAAT
>ENA-OREC01000545-OREC01000545.1-marine-metagenome-genome-assembly--contig:-NODE-545-length-15284-cov-14.027356_pt1 | contig 15284 bp, 1 predicted proteins | sample MGYA00248626_ERZ508543 | MGnify/ENA primary metagenome ERZ508543 (study PRJEB26211, sample SAMN05518279) | marine metagenome | isolation source: Puget Sound, Washington, USA | host: Bankia setacea... | reverse complement strand
ACAGCCTCAGGGTTCCAACAATAACGAAGCCTTAATTCATACTTTCTCTTTAGTCTTATGCATAACTTGTGGTACGGTACATAATCATATTTGAACTGTTTCAAAACCTCCTTGTCTCGCATGTCCATTAATCTTTTCAAAAAACTACAAACTTTATTTATTTTACAACTATTTCGAACAAATGAGTTAAACAACAGTTTACAAGTCATTCTCGTTTGCTGTGTTTTTTTGTGAAACCACAGTTAACCAGGAAACCAATATGTCCAACCTAGTGATCACATGACCATTTCACATGCTGATGCTGAGTATCAAACTCTGGTAGCAGTAGTAAGAGACAAGCATTATCACTGCTCTAGATAGACAGCCATTAATCTTGTCTGCATGTATCTAGGACTTAAGGATTGGCAATCTTGTGTTAAGCAGCAATGGATCAGTCTTTTCTAAAATAAGAGAAAAAATGATGAAAAAAGAAATCTTTTAACAGTTGTCCAGTTCAACTCTAAGGATCACAGCCAGCTCATTCATTGATTATTTTTTCTCTTCCTGATGTCTTCAATAAGATTTGAATTAAAATTAGTCATATGTATTCACGGCAAGGCTTAGACACAGAGATATAGACAGAAAAGAAAAAAATATATCCAGGAAAATCAACAACGCGAGTTTTTCCCACAAACCTCCGTTTAATACTACAAATACTACGGCCGTTGTGAACGAAATAGTTTCCAATCAGTTTATAAATAGCCACTGTCCTTTGTAGCCTCATTTACCAAACTGATAAATCAAAACCACTTCGACATCTAAGATCAAAAACATAATTACCTACTTACTGCCCGATTATTTGACCTTTAATTTACTGATCCTCGGCTCGTTGTAGTGAAAAGCGAAAATGCGTCTGACGCAGACAAGAGGATTTTACTAGGCTACAACAATGCATTTGTCAGCGAGAAATGTTCGAAAAAGTTAAGTCGGTAATTGGTTAATGTGGCCAGTGACAAGATAATAGTGTTCTGTTGTTTTTTACCTAAACAAGTTGATACAAAAATCATCACAAGAAAAGCGGTCTGTCAGCTAATACTCCATGTGTCGAAGCTGGTGTAGACTGCATGTTTTACTGACAAGTTAATTTATTTATTAATTATTATACCTACACTTGACACTACTCTGTCTGTAAAAGGTGTGGACTCAGTTGTCATGTGGTTTGCAATATGAAACTAAAACACATTAGGTCTGTTAACAAAATACAGATGTACCGATATATAATACGTGGATTTTGGTTTAATAGCTAAAAATGCGTCAACACCATATTTTCTATTGGCAGAAAGAAAACTGTTTGTAATTGTTGGTTAGGTTTTTGTACAAGGACATGACCAGGTTCTTGCTAGGATTTGTACTCACACCTGACAGCTAGGCAATCAAGTTCATGGAAACTATAAAAGTTAAAACATTTTTTAAGGTTTCGTTTTTAATATTTTGCCAGAAAAATATAATTTTGTGTTTTTGCTCTATTTGTTCACTACATTTAGTACATTAACTAGTAATTAACCCTTAATTTCAACAACAATTCAACAATTTTGTCAAGCAATGCTATATATATAATGGTAAGAACAAAAATAGGAGAAAAAAACCATTTAAAGATATATATTAATAATACCAGATACATATCATTATATTAAACAAGCTAGACAGTCAGGCTCTTGGGACATCCATTATCTGTATAAGAGCAAAATAATACAGCGACTATTTTTTTGTTTCCTCATCTCCACTTAATCTGACAACTTCACCACCCTAATTGTTTCTCTTTACCTTAAATATTCTTATTTTTGCTTTTTCAATTTTCTTACCTGTCTTGAATATTTTTTCTTCTTTTCATGTTTTCTCCCAATTAATGTTTTGTGCTAAACTTTTTTTGTCAGCTTCCCACCAAGATGGCTGTGTGATAAAACATCATTAGCAGTTATTAATTTATGGTATTGTCATCAGTAAACAATCAGTGATGATCAAATGGACGATTTTTTCTCACATCTCTTATCCCTCTTATCTGATGGTTAAGATGTGATTTTGGATTGATAGATATTTATCTTTTATTTGTTTACATGTTTTTGGCCCCTTTTTTGTTCTTCCAGCCCCCTTTCATCACAGAAGCATCAGTTTGGTCATTTGTCACCTTTTTGCTTAATTCTGCAGGGCATTTGGGTTCCTTTCATCACTTTTGGGATCCATACTAGTCTTAGGGGTCACAGATTAGAGGTCATAGTTTAAATGTAATCAGCTTTCGTCAACTTTCCCTTCATTTCAACACCTTCATTTTTACAAGCTTCCACCAACTTGAGATATAAGAACCCAAAAATATCAACACTTTTATTATAAATTTATACGATTATTAAAACATGTTAACGAAAGTTTGTCTAGTAATAAAATGTGACCAAAAGCGCACACGCTGGTTGATATATTTACTACTGTCGTTAAGGAGATAAAACATTTATTGGACATAATAATGTCAACTCCAGATTCAAAACATCATCTTTATGAATAAAACTAGAATAATTTCATAAATTTAATTGTCGTAAACAGAAAGGAGGTCAAGCAATAAAGGATGTGTCTGATTTGGTTTCATATGAAACTCATTTTTATATATATATATATCTGGTGTTGTAAGCAAAATCAACTTATTGTAACATAAAAAGAATAACATATAAAGAATTGGTCAGTAAATTAAAAAGAGCAGAAAAAGTGCAACAAAGTGTTAACCTGTTTTTGAAAAGTGTAGACAGTTGTTTGAGACTTGTTCTATCACCAAAAACCTGTGTATGTTGCTATCCTATATATAACATCATTGAAGAATTACACACAAAGAAGTACATGTATTTAAATGATGCTTCTTTGATAAGAGTGGGGACCTTTTTGAATCACATGCAGACAAGAAAATGAAAAACACCCCTCAAACACAAGTGAAGTTATTTTTTGTTTCTATATTAACATTTCAACTACCATTCTATTGTAAACTATCTCTGCTACATGTCATGTATACTATCTACAACAAGTGTTCATCATCTGAGAGTGAGAGTTCAATCTTTAAAGTTGGTCTTTCGTTCCCAATTAACTAATTTCTTAAAAAGATATTTTAAAAGAAATAGCATACATATATTATAATGAATGCTTCTTATGAAGGAATCTGTGTTGAGTTTGAAAGAAAAAAAACACAATAATGGTTTTATTACTTTCAAATTGCCTGCAAGTACTATAAAAAAATTATGACTGACCCATTAAATATTATTTTGGACGATATTGGTATATGATTACTTGGCTATAAGATCAAGTTCAGTTGTCTATATATTCCATAAGGGCATAATTTCATAAGTTCTTTGTGGCTATTAAGTACAGATGAATATGAAGGTTTTTGATATTGAGCAAAAGAACATCTTTAAGTCCACCTGTAGTGTTACTAAAACTGCTGTCATTGCACATTTGTCTATTGGTGTTATGAAAAATGGCCTGTGGCAAAGTTTCGCAAGCAATGCATTTTATTTACCACTATTTAAGATCCCAAACTAGATAAGACCTTAAGTGATAGCCTTTTAAAAGTGTGCACAGATGTAAACTTGATTAAAGAAGATCTTAATGATTCTGGGGACACATCAAAAGAAGGGCAGTTTAAAAGAAAGTCAAAGTAGCAGGGCCATCTCGGCTAACTTGTGCTCCATCAGGGATCCTAGATAGCAGTTAGATTACATCATATGATTTAATGAAAACAACAATGGATAAAACCCAAAGCGTTCAATAAAAGCCACAAGTTATGTAATTGAAGCTGCAGGATTTTTTGTGTAGATAAGTGAACATTTTCAGGGTGGTTGAATACATCTAAAATCTGTTTAAAGATCAGCCTGGATGAAATTGAATGTTTGATAAAAGGGCTAGAGGATAAATTAGTTTTGGAGATTGTAAAGTTGTTTCTAAAGATGATTGAAGACCTGTGTGACGGAGCTTGGACAAATTGCTGGGCCTAGATCATAGCTAAACGGCCAGAGGTGACTAAAACTGCTCCGGCCAACCAAACAACACATTGTGAGGAGGCTGTTTAAATAAATGGACAAACAAGTGACCGGTCTCACTATAAAGACAGTGGTTAGCTATAGTGTATTACAGAGAGTGGACAACAACTTTAGGTCATAAAAGCGAAATTGATTTCTGAAGTTACAAGATCTCTGGTGTAATTGTATACATTCAGATTTAATGTTTGGTGAAAGAAAATTAAGTTGGATTTTTAGTGCCTGTGACAAAAGGACAATTCAAGGACGAGATCTACAAAAGTAAGACATTTTTTTGTTTAAATATATCAGACTTGACTTTTGTTTCTGTTGGTTAGATATACTTATTGGGACACATGTAAGTTATTGATAAATAAGTGTGTCACATGTCACTGCATTTAAAAAGGTGACCTGTATTCTTATTGGACAGTTGGGACAAGAGGGGGAGGTAGAGAAGTTGGTCAGTTTGTAATACGATTGTCATTGACCATTAAAGGTTTATCGGGCAGACTGGACACTGGTCATTGTGACTTTTGGAAGTTGAAGCATCATTAATAGCATTTGCTCATTTACTGGATTTGTGGCTTGTATTTCTGTGGTGTTCATTAATTATCGGGAACAGTCAGCTTGGAAAATAATGTCACAGCTATAAAGTCAGTAGGTGGAAAGGACTAGTGTTAGCAAACGTTGGTAAGTTTGAGTTACAGTGTTTTATGTTCTTGTGTTAACATAAATGGCGACTTTTTCATCATGTTCATATATATGGGGCCCTGCATGGTCTCGTTATGGTCAAAAACAGGTCAGAAACATTCTATACATGGTGAATTACTTTATCTTTAGGGGTTACTACAAGGAAACAATGTTCTTAACCATATTAAACACATTTAGAACTGTTATATTGTCTCATTCAGACCTTAAATGTTGATTTTTTGTGAGTTTGTTCAATTCAAAAGCTGATACAAGTCCATTGAGCAGCAATTAGTGACTGATACACACATTATACAAGGTACTTGAGAATTATTTTGAACATTCTCTTACAATTAGCATGTACTAATTGCTTTATTTGTTACATACATGTGTCGTTAATATTTCTTGTTTCAAGGTTAAGGATGAACAAGAAATCATATTCAAGGTATAATTATATCCTTAGAAACAAACTTGTCAGTAACGATTGGTTGTAGTTTTTTAAAAGTACTAAACACATCATTAGTCGTAAAAGTCAATGCATTTTCTTGTTGAAACTTTTTGCCTAATTTTTCCACTTTAATGGACCACCGACCTGCTAGTTGGACAATTTTTTCCGTGTAACAGTCATTAGTATAGATACATCTAAAGGAAAGGAGTTGTCATTTAAATGTTAGTAAATCAATAACGATTAAAGGATAAGAAGATTGTTAATGGTAGTCTCATAATGATTATTGATTTATTTCTCATCATTAACATGTGTTTTTTATTCAAAATGGTTACCAGTACATTGACAATGTTGTGAATGACAAGTTGCATTTAAAAGTGACGCATTTTGTTGTTTCAATGTGAATTTGTCAATCATAGTTTCTCATAGTCATAACAAAGTCGAATTTCTTTGTTGAATAAGTCTCGACAAGCTTGTCACTAATGACCCATGTTTCTCAGGCTTAACACATGACTTTTATCCTTTAACTCCCGGAATTGAGAGAAAAAATGCATTAGCTATGATTGACAGATGAAAATATTGATAATGATTAGCGTTTTGGCTGATTCTTTTGCGATGAATTGATTATCGAAAAGCTTGATTATGTAAAATTCCCAACATGAAAGGGGCTGACAAGAGGAGATGTGTGAGCAGAAGTATATAGCTCTCCCATCACATTGGAGTTTCCCACCTAATGGTGCAAGTTTCATCTATAATTGATACACTGCATTGTGTCAATCTAATAAGGAACCCAGTGCAATTAATGATTAATTAATGGCAGATATACCAGTAACATTAATTTACAGACTGAACATTTCGTCTTGCAGGATCATTCCAACATCTATATACAAGTTAAATGCATTTTGATCTCACTGTAAAAGTATAAAATTCATAGTAAAAAAAGAATCACAAGGAAAAAAAGCCATAATTATTCCAATTTATTTAAAAATGACAGTAGTGTATTTTTTTATGAGTTTCATTATATGTTTATCTATTGTAATTTTATAAATAAAGAAGTACGATTGTGAATAGAGAGAATAGTCAATTAAGAAATTTATTTTGTTCACAAATTAATATAATTTTTATCAGGGAAATTACTAATTGGGTTGGAAACAGGATTCAGTTGGAAGTTTTCTTCTTTTCTGCGAGACTGCTAATGTTGGTATTAACTATACTTTTGTAAATTTTAAAAGACTATTGTTGGTCTGAGTTCCACTTTTGCTTCGACATCCCACAGAAGGGTGGCCCTATCTGAATAACATGAAACTTACAAATCATGATACGAAAACAGAATACCTTAAATCAATCCCCAAGTACCTCACATTTGTTTACATAAGGACTCTTTAATTACATAATCTTTATAACAAACGAGATCATCCTGATGAACTTTCCGTTAAAAACAACAAAAACTTTCACATGGAGCCCCTTGTTTAACACCTGCTTACACTAACAATTTACTTTTCTAAACATCATGATTCAATTCTTGTCTTAGTGATGGAAATATGATTAAGGTATCTGCTGGAGTTCCGTGTGATTTCTACCCTAATCTTCAGCGATTCTCAGATCAGGATGGTAACTCAGATGCTCAGAAACTTTAAACCAACATTCTACATTTTATTTGGGTGAGAAACGATTGAAAATTTCGCCACTGACTGGGTTATTTTTGGAATTGGACTATTATATGCATATAAAGTGACAGGTTGTTTTGTATGTGTGTTGTTGTTGTTGTTTTTCGTGAAATTAGTTAAAATTAGAGAAATAAAATGGATGGAATGCCTTAATATTGTTAACAAGATTAGTGTATTTATTCTGCCTACCTGTTTGGTGTGATGTATCAGTTTTTGAGGGGTCTTAAAGAGCTCTTCCCCCTGTCAGAAATGTAAACATGGAGATAACAATGGTGACTTAACAGCTTCACAGGTGACTTCTCTTACTTGACAATCTTAAAATTCTAAATCTAGTTTTCCTTGGACCGATATTTTCTGCTCCAAAAGAATCGCACAAGTATTGTACCATCTTCAAGGACCGAAAGTTTTTAAGAACCTGTTAGCTAAAAAATGACATAAACAAAATGGCTGTAAATAGAATTAAAACTAGAATTGCTTTGATTTTGCAATATACTCATATTAAAGCAAAAACCTGCCTTAAACTAATGTACTAAAAATATATATTTGTCAGCTATTTAAAAGTTCTTCAAAAGATTTATCAAAATTCTTATCAAATATGAAGCTATAGTTTTACCATTTGGTTAAATTTTAAATACTTTTTAATTGATTTTATCTTCACTGGTTTAGATTGTTAATTGGCAATTACTATTTTCTTGCACCTTGTTTTGCTGTGTTTTATGATTTCACACTCTACACCTTTTTTAAAATCTTTACTGGACTTGGTTTGCTAGATTAGTTCCCACCATAAATTAAGATCCCAACTGTCAATTTGACTCAAATGTTGGATGCTGTCATTTTTCTGAAGCAAATTATACCAGATTTCTCATGTAGCACCCCAAAATTACAAATGTTATTGCTTTTGTTTAGCACATGTAATTCCCCTTAATGATTATGTCATCCAATGAGCTGTCAGCCCCGTTTTAGGGATCTGTCAACCACTAGACCTTAATGGCCCTTTATGATGGGTTACATGGATAGAACAAAGATAACTGTCATGTACCCTGTTTCTTTCCCAATCAAAATGGGCAATAATTTCTTCATCACCTTTCATTATGTCATTTAAAATACAACTTGTCAGCCATCTTGATTTACAGGCCGCTCAAAGAGTAAAAATTTCAAGCATTCGGCATAAAAGCATCATAAAACCTGTACTGCCTTCACTAGAATTTACACCATTTTTGCAAAGTGTTTCGAAACATATAAACAAAACTTGTGTGGTCTAAAATTTGCATATGTAAGAGATCATGTTATTATTTTGGAAATTCATGTTTTAGGATATATTTTCTTGTTTACATATTTAAGCAATTGTAAGAAAACTAATAGTGGTTTAAAGCATATTTTGTCATCTACATGTATATTAATTGTGTTGCGGTTGGTTGCTAATTAAGGAGGCCATGTTAATTTAAAGACTGAAAACAAAACAACATCATGTAACTACGGGTTTTACTGTCTTAGAAGTTTTTATATCACAAGAAAAGATACGAAAGGCAGTCTTTGCTTTTGACAATGAAACAAGTTACCAGATTAACATTTGTTTGTTTATTTTTGTAACGAGCTTGTGTCTAAAATCAAGCAGCGTAAATGCATAAAGGTTCTGTTTTAGTGCCTTATACATAATCATATATACATATCATGACTTTACTGGTTAATCGTTACAGAGATACGAAGCTTAGATTGGAATGACCTTTTAATAGCGGTTTATAAATAGATTGTGTGATAGTTAATTATATTTGTGTAGGTTTGTAGGATTGAATTCTTCTTTGACAGCTCTGCAATAGACCGCTGTGCCGAGTGCCTGATGAACGACAAGACTTTGAAATGGAAAAGTAAAGTTTAGATACAAACGAAAACGAACAGATAAAAATTGAATTATGAATAAGCCTTATAGGAAGCTTTCCTTTTCTTTTAATGGACATATTTTAGAAAGGAGTACAAGTTACATTTCTGGTGTTCAAGATTAAGAAATATATGAAGTTTTGTAAAATTGTGAATAAATAAGAGTTGACAAGAAAGCAAAAACAATTTACCTAGCTGTTTATAAGTTGGTATGAGACATGTCAAGATAGAATATATGATTTTTCTCCATTTTTTTGTTGAAAAATTGTTAATACTGTACATAATGAAGAAAACTACCAGTACACAAACCTTGTCAATTTCATTACAGATATAAAAGGAACATATTTTGGTCATTTTTTTATGAGCAATCTTTTCATCTTTAATCATCTGTCAGACTGTTATTTGTCCACATTGCTTTCTCATTCTGGTCAGTTTGTCTTGCGTTCTCACCCACAGACCATCCTTGCCAAGGTCACAATGGTCAGTTTATATCATTGGGACATCGTGACTGAGCTTAATGGTTAAATAATGGTCAACATCGCTTAACCGTCTGCTGAGTAACCCTTCAACATTGTGAACAAAATTGTCACATTGTTGCAGCCTCTTGAAAACCCAGAGTTTGATCTATGTTCCACTTCTCAGCTCCCCTTTCTCTCGCATTCCTAGTGGGGCCCCTTTCAAAATGGCTGCCTGTGACCCTTAATGGAAGCTGTTCATCATGGTAACGAGAATTTTCGACACTTGGTAAAATTCTGATTCGGTTACTATAGCGATATTAATGATGGCCTGTGACAAGTTTGGACTATTTTTTTAAACTCTTAACTTTATTTGTCAGGGTGTTAAATTGTGTGTGTTGCGTCAAGGCTGGATATCTATTGAAGTGTCTAGATGCACCACTGTGATAGTTACTACGTTTGAACGACACAGTTAAACCTAAAACCTAGTCAGTAATTTTGAAAGCTGGAACTTTTCCTGAACTTAGTAATTTTGGAGTCGAAAAGCAATTACTAGACATTTGACATTATCAATTTGTTTTTGCAGCGTGTAAAAGGTAGTACAACCCGTAATTATGACTTTGTATGTAAAATTGTAAATGGATTGCAGATTGCAACGCCGTTAAAAATGGGGCTTTCGGCAAAAGTCAGAGCTTAAAAACCGAAACCTTGCAACTATCAGACAAGCTGTGAAAGTACACCCTTAAATTAGAGAGCAGGGTGACACAAATAAACTACGCTGAAACTTGATTATATTTGAGAGAGAGAAAAAAGGGTCGCTATATACTTCTTGACCATTTTTGAATACAAAAGAAATTAGCCTCTTTCACAGAATTGTTTATAAGGTTAAATGTCTCAAAGTTACACTTGTAATATGTTAAATCATAAAGTTGGTTGTTAGGGAAGTAAGGATACATTGAACAGAAGAGTATAGTCACATAACAACTTGAACGTTATACAGTTCATTGTTATACAAAACACGTATTTACAAGCAAAATGAAAATAACGTTATATTACAAAAATATATAAAAGTGTGTTAAACCTGGTTTGGAGAAATAGAAGTGTTTTTGACTGAGTCTGTTATAGCTGTCTTTCATCAGACCTCGAGCCTCTTCTGATGTTCTTTTCCACACCCCTAACACAGGTATAAACATGGGTATGAAAAATATATAACAGTTTATGATTAGATGAAGCTGTTGGGACCATCTTGAGAACAGTCTACAATGTATCTGCACCAATTGTTTCCAATCTGCCAGAGACTCCATCTTCCAATGTTTACGCTACCTAATAAACTCAACATCGGGTGAAGTGAGTTTTGTTTATCCTTTGAGCATTTTTCTAGCATTTTTCTGAGAGATTTTGTAAATAATCCATGTTGATTGAAAGGGAATCTTCTATCATAAATCGAACAGATGTTTTTATCAAAGTAGATTATTTAGAAAGTAACCAGGTTTCAAAGCCTCACAACTGACAGGCAAAAATTGGGCTGCGTGTGGGTGAGTGTTTAAGTGTTAGCTTTTTGCTTTTTTCTGATATTTTTCTTCTGAGGGTAATACAGGCGGAGAATGTGAGATGAACAACTGAATTAAGTGTACGTGTGTGTGTCTGCTTTCATCTCAAATGCATGCAGGATCTAAATCAGATTAATCTTCTAACAAACTGGCGCCTTTTGAGTTATTTTTATTTTTTACTTCAACTTTGATTGTCAGATGTAACAGGACTATTTAGTATTCCATAGGTGTTTCTTCCTGTTTACACCTTTTAACGTATAGACCAATTCTCATTGAGGAAAGGAAAAATCTTGTATTTAGACTAGGCTTGGTTTTACACGAAGGAAGATTTTAGGCTCGTAAAATGAAACGTTAATTTGAATGTTATATCACCAAAGTTGGATAACACACTACGAAATGACCTGATCAATATTCAGTCACATGCTTCGAGCTTGCAGTTTTGAACTAAATTGTAGATTATATTGGTCGAGCTATGATTGATCACAGTATAGTCAATGTCTGTAGGTATATCAGTACTTAGTGTAGAGCGATTTATTTTATAGAGAAAAAGGGAAGAAAATGATTGAAAGCGCAAAACAGAAAGGTGTTAATGAAAGTTTTGAGAAAAGCGTAACAATTAACGACCAGTTCATGATTGTAGGTGAGATAATACTTGCTCTTAACAATGATATCGTGATCTTGTGTCACATCGAAAGCTTGGAAATAGTTTTAGCTTCAAGGGATCATAAAATTGCCAGAAAACTTGAATAATTTGTGTAAAGCATGTTCACATAAGATTTAATTACTCTTACCTTTTAAAAATCCATCAAACGAAAAAATCAAACCCAAACTATTTGAAGGTTATATTAGTAGGCTGTGAATAGAATTATATATACCCCGCTATTCTTTATGTACTCCATAATAATATATATCATAAAGGAGAGTTGGAGAAAAAATCTAAATCTTTGAATTATATATACAGTTGTCATCAGGATAAAAAACAACAGTCATATAAATTAACCAATAGCTCAAAGTATACCAACCATTTCAGCAAATTTAAAGGCATTGGTGGTAGTTTTATTATGACTTTATAAAATTAAAGAAAAACAACACCAACAATTAACAAAACAACAATAAAGAAACTAAAAAGGCAAACAGGTTTTCAAATGGGAAAAGTAAAGCTTGTGTACATACTAGTAGACGGAGTAGTGCATGCTTTCTGTTGTTGTTTTTTCAATTCAATTCAATGTGATTTTTACATGTATATACCAAGTACTGTACATATTTATACAGTGTAAACATGGGTGGAAATACAGATTAGTATGGTAAATATATGACATCCTGGTATTAAAGGCATATGTGGAAAAGATTACCATACTAGTAAACTCAGACTAAACTCAGACTAAACTCAGACTAAACTCAGACTCAACTCAGACTCAACTCAGACTAAACTCAGACTAAACTCAGACTAAACTCAGACTAAACTCAGAGAGATAAGCTTGCCATCCACTCAGTATTCCAAGCCTGATTGGTCGCCACATTCTTTGTTCAAGTTTTTGTTTTATCTCATATACAAGGAAATGTCTACATATGATTGACCTTTCCCCCTCCCTAAATTCCTTTATCTCTCCAACAAAAGATATTTAGATGTTGGGAAATCATTAAAACACTTTAAGGCTTTAACTTATACTTACTGTTGGTTCTTTAATCATGATTGTTGTTTTTCTATTTAAACAAAACAAACATATAACTCACAATAATACAATACTGGTTTGATTGAAACATTTTATTGTTTGTATCAACATAACTAGGAGACTTGGAGTTTAAACTGACATTTACATTAATTAATTGTTAAACTGCATGTTACATTGGAAAGTTAAATTAAGACTTTTACAGATGTATACATTGTAACTTTAAAAGATTGATAAAACAAATCAAAATGCACCAAATAAATAAAGAAAATAATACAAGGATGGTATCAGCCCAGCATCAATCCAGCATCAGTTTTAGATAAAATATAAACAAAGAAAGAGAAATAAAAATGAACTGAATATACATAAAAAAGAGAGAAATGTTTAAGAAAAAAGCATAGATCTATGAAAATAAAAAAGAGAAGACATTTTAAAGGGAGAAAAGCATAGACCTATTTAAAAAAAGAGAGAAGAAATGTTTAAAGAAGAAAAGCATATTTCTAAAAGATAAAAAGAGCAGAAAATAATTTTTAAAGGGAGATAATTATAGATCTATAAAAAGTACAGACAGAGAATATAGAAAAGACATCAGGGAGTATACAATAAAACGTACATTTAGCTTGCCCTGTAATTATGTTCTCTGCTTTATAGTGCAGCCCAGACATATCTGTAGAAAAATGGTGTTGGGTCCAGCAGTGCCTTCACAGTTGTTTTTAACATGATCTCAAATTACAAACACCCTGATGGCAACCAGTACTAACATAGACACAAATCATGAGAGAATACAAGATTACTGATACCAGACTCTATAACTATACCAAAAATCTCCAACTTTGGAATCTCCACAAGGTACTAGATGTTCAATATTTCATACACAGATGTCACCTAGTTGTGATAATAAGGATCAAATTAGGCAACATAAGTGTAATTAGTTCACACATAAGCAAGGGATGTACATATGATTGTCATTTGGGAATACATAATGTTGTAAACTGGGTGCTAATGGATATAATTAACTCTGCAGTCAGTTCCTGTGCCCTACCATTTTGAAAACTTGTTCAGCTGTACTGCAGGAATTGGTTACTTTGGTAATTCTAAAGGGCTGCAGGGGTTATTGTAAGTATTTAGAGGCCATAATGTTGTCATGATGCTTATCAGTACATAAACAAGGAAATGTTGCTGATTGGTTGAACTATATGGATGTACATGTAATTGTTTAATTAGTGACAGGAAGACTGTTTTAGGTGGTACATGTATATAACTTGAATTACAGCTTCATTAGGATCAGTTACAAATCAAAAGTCAAAGTGTTCTATGCTATTTGGATATATTGTGTTACTGTTGATGGGTTTACTGGTTCAGACATTTGTGACAATTCTATAGATCTGTCACTCAATGTTTATTTGTTTGTTGTGTTTTATTATATAATCATTGGAAGAGAGTGATGTACTTGTTAAAGAGACAATTGTGTTGTTTGGTGATGTTGTTCACAAGTCAGTAAGAAGTTGTTGAACCTGAATGACTGGTAAGTTATTGGCATGCATGTCCTTAATTTGATTTTCTCAAGTTTGGAAGTTAGAGAGTGTGAATAACAGTGCAAACTATTAACCAAAGACAGACATCACTTTTGGGTGGGATACAATGTAGACACATATATTTCTTTCTAAAAAGTGTGGGCGTATTAAAGAAAGTCAACATTTTTACCACACTTTAGATAGAAAGAAGGTGATTGTGTGTCTAAGTTGTATCGTTATTATATATAAGTACTTCATATCTTAATTGTCAAAGTTTTAGCTGAACATTCATTGGTGTTTGATATACTGTGCTTTTTTGGAACAAAGAATATATAAAATCTATGCAAAAGTAAGTAAAAGATATTGTTTACTTTTAATTGAAGAACAAAGTTAATAACATGTTTAGTAATTTTGATGTTAGGGATAGATTTAACTGTATGTGATCAGAATTGGAAAGTGTACAAAAAACATTGGAATTAAGTTCATAGTAAACATTGTCTAAAGTAAGGTTGCATTAAAAGAAGACAGTATAAAAAAGAATGTTTTTTTATTTTGGTTAATAAACTTGTTTAAAAAAAAGGATTTATATGTGACTCAGAGTTAAACAAAAAATAACCTAACAAGAACAAACTTTGGTTTAGATTTACAGATTGATATAAATAATTGTGTAGTTGTCACAGTAAAGTAAAGGAAAGTTATGTAAAACAAGCAAAAAGAGAAAACAAAAATGTTTTAATACAGGGGGAAAATGAGCTATTAGAGTGACAATTGTTTCAGCATCTATTAAATATATAATCTGAACAAATGTACCCAGATATGGTGATGATAATATAAGTATTTAAACTCACAGACTAGATAATAATTGTTGACTCGAATATTGCACTTCGTTGAACCTGTGGGTATTTTAATTTTAATTTTTTTCATCAATTTGACTATCATTTCCATCCCATGCTGATTTTGTTGTGATGCCAGTATTTTAATTTTTATTTCTCCAAAGTTTTTTAATGAAGATTATCGCAGTTTTGTACTAGAGGATTTTTTTTCATGAAAGAGGATAGTTGTCGAATGTGAAATGGAATGCTGGGTAATCAGCTGTCGTCATGGTTATACGATGACTCGTGCTAAATTATTAGATTAAACTGACGATGTAAGATTATTATTTAAATTCACTCAAAGTATAAATATAGTTTTATCTCTTTTTTCTTACCTATGACACCTATTCTTGTGTAGCATAATAAACTCTGAATACAGCTTTTTTCCTGGCGATGTTAACGAGAGAATATGTTGTAGAATAATAAATAAAGGTGTTGTGTTGCTGTCTCTCGAAAATCAAGTCTTCAATCTAGATTTTAAGCGTACCAGCCGTTGTTAATAACGCCATAGTGACAGCAGTTCT
>ENA-OREC01000544-OREC01000544.1-marine-metagenome-genome-assembly--contig:-NODE-544-length-15292-cov-85.318764_pt1 | contig 15292 bp, 10 predicted proteins | sample MGYA00248626_ERZ508543 | MGnify/ENA primary metagenome ERZ508543 (study PRJEB26211, sample SAMN05518279) | marine metagenome | isolation source: Puget Sound, Washington, USA | host: Bankia setacea... | reverse complement strand
AAATCCTGCTTAACTAGCGGGTTTATGTCTGTGTCGTTGCCGATAGGAAAAGGGTTCAAAAAAGTTTTACTTTTTTTAGGAGTACTGGTGAAGTGATAAAAAATTAGGCGTACCAAATACTGCCAATACTGGCTCAACCACTGCTGACATGCTGTACGTTCGCTTAATTCGTAATAACAGCTACTACTATCTAAGCCAATCAGAGGGCAAGATTATTACCTCGTGTTTTTTGCGCCAGCGAATGAAAAAGTGGACTACTGATAGCAAACCAAAAAAACACCGGTATACGAAATAGTTGGAGATAGATACTATTTCAATCTCAGCACTAACACTTCAGCTCTGCTTACTTTCACCCTTGCGCTTGTATTTCAACCAACCCTATTCGTCCTACTTAGACTTAAGGGTACCTCTACTAGTGCTTTTGATCTTTGGTTTTGTGTACGGTTCGTGCGCAAGATAAAATTTACAGGCATGCTGGTGGCTTGCATGGAAAAGCAACCAGCGGTCCGCCTAACACTAAAATTTTCCAGATCGTGGAGAGGCTAAAATCAATTTTTAGAGTTGGCCTTAATATCATCGGCCAAAAACTTCGAGTACTTTTTCCCCCAGGCCTTCATCATATTGCGAAAATCACGATAATTAGTCGATCTATTCGCCGTGAAACCCTGCTGCCGATAGCGCGTGCGACTTCTGTCCTTTATACGATAAAGCACCTCATCCTTCATACCAATAAGATCGATGGTCACCATAGCTGACCCCGCTTCCGTCAGCCTGATACCTGCATGGCCAACCAGTTCTGGGCCATTTATTCGTATATCTGAAATCCTTACGAGTACCAGACCGGCTGCTTTTGCCGGGTCACCCGTTATTTTAAAACCTTTTTCTTGTAGCTCTGCACTGAACTCTTCAATTAACATTGACGCATAATCTGAACTGATGCGATCTTTGTAACCGGGTGTGAGGTCGGAGCCAAATTGCTTTTCCCACTTCTTTGAAAAACTAGCCCCAACAACGGAAACAAAAATATTTTTACCCTCCAATCTAGATGAGGGGTGCTGTAGCACACTATCGAATTTTCGGCTTTTCACTTCCACTAATTCGGTATCATTTCCAGAAAAGGGGTCTTTCTCCTCAGCACTATTTGCAGCAAACAACGGGCTAACAAGTAAGCACGCGCATAGCACTGAGCAATATGAGATAAAACGCAGCCTATATGTATGCAAGCTATTCATTCGACATTTCCTCTTTTCCGATCGTAAAATTTTGACTTTATCATCGTGTACGTCAGGTAACAGTTATAACTACCAAAAAAACCTTGTATTGGCAATTGCCCACCCTCACTAAAGGGCATCTCTCGCCACGCTATGCCAGACACCTACGCGCAGTTTTCGTTCGCCCATAGGGCAAGATTGTGTGTATCCCCTCTAACCTATAAGCGAAGACCGTATTTTATACCCGACAGATATAGCCTGTATTGATCTATTTCTTTATGTAGATCTAGGTAATCATAAACACCAGCTGCTGAACATCAGAAAACCTACACTTTTTCAATCGAACCACGCAAATACTGACTGCTAGCAATTGGGTAAGACTATGTCGGGCCGGTGACGATGTTGGCACGGAACTTCACAGATACAGAAAGAGGGAAAGTGCAGTTTACCCATACAAGAGACTCTTCGACCTTTTCGTTTCTCTAGGTTCCCCATAAACCCTCCGGTTACAGCGTAAATTTAATAACGTCCGATACAGGCTTACTCTCTTTACGACGCGAAACATCAAAGCGGCGAATCAGCTAATTTTTTATCAGATGTATTTGTGCCAAAGATAACTGCCAGCCTAGTCACCAATGATTACCGTAACCGAACGGCATCGTTTCTATGGACGGCTGTTTCAACTTATTCGCGTTTATATTCACTCATCGCGGTGCATCGAGCTGTTTACAATCTAAAAAAATCTGCTTGTTAAAACCTTCAGCCCGCAGCAGGCACGGTAGTGACCTCAATCACTTCATAGTCAATGAGTTTAAAATACATATGGGGGGATAACGGGCTTTAGCCGTAGCGTTTCGTTCCCCCCTAAAGCCAGTGAAAATTTATCCAGTTCACTTAATTGAATGGTGCCCTCGGCGGGGTAACCGTTTAGAAATTTTTATACAGCGCCAGCTGAAGTTCAGGCTTATCGGCCTAATAATCGATAGCCCAAAAAAGAGCGTTGGCAGTGGTGTCTTTCCCGCAAGTAACAGTGTTATCACATTGCCGTGTCAAGTTTGTAGATGTCCTATTTAATATTTATTTTTATACTATGAAAGGCGGTAATTAAGAATAAAAAAAATGTCATACTCTAAAACTGCACCTGCACCTGCCAATGAGGAAGGTACTAAAAAAATGTAATAATTCTGTATTTACACATTCCATAAAGGCTAGGTTTCACCCCGCTCAGAAAGCGGGAAGACACGCCTTAAATTAAACTCGCGACCTATCTCTGCACCACACGGCCACTACCGGAACCATCGAGACTCACCTTCGCGCCGCCAACGATTACCACGTTACCAGAGCCGTCGTTATAGCCCGATACAGCTTGCTTTGCATGCAAATAGAGGGAGCCGCTACCACTGTGATCCAGCTCAACGCTGTCAGCCCTGAGATCCCGCAAATCCAGATCGCCGCTGCCTTTAGAGGTAACATCAATTTCTTCTACTTCTCCCTCTAGCGTCAAATCGCCAGAGCCGGAGTAGCGAATTTTGATAGAACTGATACCTTTGGGAATTTCAACATTTTTATCTTTGTAGCCCGAATACCGTAATTTACAGGTAGTAGATTTACAATCCAATTCAACTTCGCTAGCCATCGTTTGCCCTGCTATTAGTAATGAAATTATTGAAACAATTGTTTTTTTAAACATGATTTAACCTCGGGTGAGAATTGAATTCTTCAATTTGGCACCCATTCTATTTTTGAAAGCCCCTTTGACGGCCACTTTCAGTGAATAGGCTGTAGTGTGAATTTCACCTTATTCGCGCCCAGCCCGATACTGTTACAAGTTACAGGTTCAGACCTGTTAACACGCAGGTATCCGCTCCTGTTGATCGCAAAAAACGGCTTATCTAGGTGTGAGAAGCGAGGTTTAACCAGTTAAAGAAGCACCGAACAACGACAAATCTGTATTTTTTGCGAACAACCCTTCGGGCCAAGAACCATTTTCTCGCCCTCTGCGTTGCCTACACGAATGTAGGTACTTAACCGGAGCGGAAGCTGTACAGCCCGCTCATTTAGAATAACTACACATCACTCACGGCATCTTGATGGCAATAACATGGCTTGCGGCAGGCATGAATAAATGAGTATTAACAAGCCCTAGTTCACCGCCCGCTCCCGCCCGGCCCAATAGGACTCACGTAACGTTCGGCGCAGAATCTTTCCGCTAGGGTTCCTCGGTATGACATCAATAAACTCGACCTGCTGAGGTATTTTGAAATCCGCCACGTGTGCGCGTAGGAACAGGCGTAGCTCGCTCGCCTTCGGCCGGGGCATCTCCTCATGCACACTCACAATCGCGCACACTTTCTCACCCCAACGAGCATCTGGAATACCAATTACCGCCACATCTTTTACTCCCGGGTGGGCATGTAGCAGACGTTCAATTTCGTTGGGATAAATATTTTCCCCACCAACAATAATCATGTCTTTAATGCGATCGCAGATGTACAGATAACCGTCTTTCAGGTAGCCAGCATCGCCCGTATGTACCCACTCCCCAAGAAGGGTTTTTTTTGTTGCCTCGGTATTACGCCAGTAGCCACGCATCCGTGCTGGTGTTCTGATGCAGACTTCACCCACGACTTCATCGGCTAGCCTTCTCCCCTCTGCATCGTTTATTTTTATCTCTACGCCAGGGTAAGGCTTACCCGCCGCCTTGAGCTTTTCGGAACCAGGCAGATGGTCGCCTGGTGGGAGACAAACAGCGGTGTTCCCCGTTTCTGTGAGACCATAAATCTGTGCGAACTCACACCCCAATACAACTAGCGCGTCAGCCAGCACACTGCTGGCGATGGGTGAACCGCCGTAAACGATTTTACGCAGGCTAGTTAAATCCGCCTGTAGAATAGTAGGTTCCAATAACAGCATTTGAATCATGGAGGGCACCATGCACGCCAGTGTAATACCGTGAGTGCGTATGCGAGCCAAGATATCACTGGCAACAAAGCTCTCCACGATCAGATTACAACTGCCCGCATTGAAGCCTTGCACCGCCCACCAAATGCCACCCACGTGAAAACCCGGTATACCCACCAGGCTCACATCATCCGGATGCCAATCGAGCCAGTCTAATTTATGTGCGCGCAATGAGTCGCCCACCGCAATAAAACTGCTGTGTGCCAGCTCTACACCTTTGGGGTACCCGGTAGTACCACTGGTATAGAGTTGCACCAGTATAGTGTTTTCATCCACCAAGGCAGGCTCTACCACACAAGCTTTATTTTCCAACAGATCACTCAAATGGCTCAACGCCTGCAATGATTCGGGTACCCGGCCGACAGCGATAACATTATGGGGTTCAAGCCCTGCCGTCTTACTCCCCACAGCGGTCGATGTTTGCCCATTACCATTAGCCACATAGGCTTCGGCCCCGGCGCTAACAAACAAAAGTTCCGCACAGGAATCTGACAATATGTAATCCACTTCCGGTGGCGCCAGTTTAAAATTAACGGGCACCAACACCTTGCCGGCAAGTGCGCAAGCGTATAGCAATAGGTAGTACTCTGGAATTTCCTTGCCAAGATAAGCCACTCTTGTACCAGGCGCGCTCACGCGCAATTGAAGCCACCCGGCAAGTACCTGAGCCTGCTCAAACAGTTCACGATAACACCAATCACCTGCGTCGCTCATAATTGCCGTGGCATTAGGGCGCGCAGCACTTTGCCCCTGCAAGAGCATTGCAATATTCGAATATTTGGGTGAGTTCATTAGGGGGTAATCCAATAGCGTGTTGTTTCGAAGGGGTACCTAGGTAAGGGCGTGAACGTGAACGTAACATCAGCATTAATATGCTGCCAGTTCAAATTATCTCCTTGTCGATAACGGTCGTAAAACACTTTGAATAAAGCAGCCGTAGGCTTACCGGCCGCTGCTGAGGCCGATATAAATGCATCCAAACCGATGCTGTACCAGCTGTTATCTTCAACACACCTGTGTATAGCCCGATCCTCTAAAGTAAGCGAGCCAAACGCCGCATTTAAGCTCGCCACCTCTGTGATAAAGGTGTCTTGTTCCCGCTCAGCTTTGTTAGTTACGCATCGAACGGGGCAGGCCATTACGCGTTTTTCTGCGAGCACATCGACCAATGGCAACGGCTTTTGCCTGACATTTTCATTACCGTTTAACAGCGTAATAGCCTCCTTCACCGTTAACGCCTCTGCCAAACACATTGCGGTTAACAGGTTGTACTCATCACACACGATTTCATCGAATACTATACCCGCGCTCATCAAACATTTGGCACAGGCATAGTGCACAATAAATTCATATGAAGCCGTATTCAGATACCCCGCATTAAACACACCCTCGAATTGCTCAAAGGTTACTGTGCCGTATAAGGCCGCAGGTTTTTTCATAATCACATCGAGCACCGCAAGACAACTGGCCACCGCTTCGTTAAAATATTTGAACGCTTCACACAGCTCCCGCAACGCGCCCAAATTACGGGTTTGCTTACCGAAGATTTTCAAGCGCACCGGTAATGCACTGAGGGCGTTAGTACTCGAAATAAATTCTTTTGGCTGCGCCACAGCCGCTGTAATAGATTGCTGTAAGGTATCAATACTCTCCGGAATTACAGCAAAGCGAAATTTGTGGTGTTTTCTACCCCACTGGGTGCTGAGGCACAGATCGTCAATACTGTGGGCCCCAGTCAACGCAGGCGCGTAGCTGCGCAGCAAGCGTATCAACGCCTCTTGGCTTTTTGCAGAGATAGTCACCAGCCGACGGTCACGGATATTTTGCTGTGTCTTGTGTCCTCCTTTCCACTGCTCCACCACCAGCGAAGCCAAAGTTCCACTAAAACCAAAGGAGTTAATCACTGCTCGTTTATTGTTACCGTCCCAATTATGACGGTGACCGGGGATTGTTACATTCAATCGTTGCCAGGGGATATTCCGCGAGGGAGCGCAAAAGTGTAAATGCTTGTATACAGTACCTGTTCGTAGCTGACATATCACTTTCAACAAACCACCCACACCTGCGGCCGCTTCCATGTGCCCGAGGTTAGTTTTTACGGAACCCACTGTTAAAGTATGACCTTCATTTTTACACCCAATTGCCTCGTCTATCGCGGACAATTCAATCGGGTCTCCCAACGGTGTACCGGTTCCATGGGCCTCTACATAACTGATATCACCTCCGCAAAGCCCCGCATCCTTAAGGGCGTTATTCATTACACGCTCCTGTGCTTTGCCGTTGGGTACCGTTAACCCGCTTCTTTTTCCATCTTGATTGACAGATGACCCTCTTATCAATGCATACACATTTTCTTTATCGGCCTTTACATCGCTAAGCCGTTTCAGAACAACAACGCCACAACCTTCACTGCGACCGTAGCCGTTAGCTGAATCGTCGAAGGTTTTACATAATCCCTCCGGCGAGAGCATATTCGCTTGCTCACAAACTGAGTGCATAAACGGATGGCTGATAATACTCACCCCGCCCGCTAAAGCCAGATTACACTCCCGCCTTCGCAGGGCACACACTGCCTGGTGTATCGCTACCAGCGAAGAAGAGCAGGCGGTATCGACCGTGACCGAGGGCCCATTCCAACCCAGAAAATATGACAGTCGGCCGGAAATTGCACTTAGCGAAATCCCCGCGCTCATGTAACTGTCGCGTTTATTGCTGGTTAATCTACTCAGGTGATAGCTATAGTCATTTGCGCTCGCCCCAATAAACACTGCGCCAGACTGCTCGGGAACAGTGTCGGGGTTGATATTTGCATCTTCCAGTGCATGCCACGCGGTCTGCATAAGAATGCGTTGTTGCGGATCGATACATCTCGCTTCGCGGGGTGAAATAGAGAAAAATCGGGCGTCAAACGCATCCACATCCTCAACCAGCCCACCAGCCAGAGCAGACGTCATATAGTGCGAATTACGGTGTTGCCTGCCTTGTGTACCCGCCAAGCTTTCATCTGGCCACAATGTACGAGCACAATTTTCACTGTGCAGCAGTTTTTCCAGTGCGGCGAGCGAATCGCAACGTCCCGGCATGTTCAAACCAACACCAACAATGGCAATAGGTTCACCCTGCGCGAACTCTATTGTGCTGAGTTTCGCTCTGCAGTCCTCAAGTTCTTTTTCCAACGCCGCCAACCGACGGTAATCGAGCGCATAGGTCACACTTTTTCTCCCGCGTACAAAGTGTGTATTGAATGCACTTCAGGTGCACTCACTGAGCGCCCAAAATCGATTGTACTCGCCAGAAAGAAGCCAACTAAATCCACAGTATTGTTGTAGCTAAAAAGAGTGCCCGGCTCAAACGTCGATACGAGCTCTCGTCGCAAAATGTCAGAAAAATCAGTTAGCATGAGGGATGTTAACCCCAAATCGAAAAAGCCTATTTCCGTATCCAGTTCCTCGTTTTCTTCAAGCTGCAATAAGTCTGATAGCTGCTCAATGAGATAATGTGTCAGTGCGTTTTTTTGCTCGGCTCGGGTGAACTCGGGGTAGTCTTTAGGCAACATGTACATTCACTCCCACTCACACCAAGGTGTTCACTATGGCCAGATCAATTTCCCCTTCAGCGTGACCACTGCCCCCGTCCCAAAATTCACAGCGCGTTTTTAAAAATAGTGTGGGGCTACTCTTACGACTCACAAGTGAACGCTCAATAGAAAATATAGCCTTAAAGTCATTCGAATCTATCGCGCGCCGAAACTTACTGGCGAAACGTGTAATTAAAATATCCGGTAATTGCTTTTGCCAGAAATCCGACATCGTCCACTTAGAGAATTCTGGTGCCAGCTGTTCGTTAACCGATTTCGCAATGGTGTAATACATCATCTGGTTGTAGCAAATATTGAATTCAACTGAATTAAAATGCCCAGTATCGTCTATGTAGCAGGATTCAGGAATCGAAAATTCATTCAGCGATGTCAGTTTTCCGTCTACCAGATCCAAATCACTTTTTTTCAAATAGCGACAATGAGACTTGTAGGGTCGTAATACCTTGTCCATTAACCTCCCGTCGTGGGCAACGGTGTTCAACCTAGCGCCAGTAGCACATTTTTCTGTGTGGTATTCTGCTGCGTTCATGTCTAAATCTCCCTTCCTATGCTACGCGTGAGTAAAATGGTTGGTGATCGTGAAGGGTAAGTCGATACGAGACGCTCGGCTCCGCCGAAGTAGAATGCAGTGCTCGATGAATGAATCGACGGTTGTCCCAAATCATAAGGTCACCTTTACTGAACTTCTGCAGGTGAACTAAATCACTGGTGTACTGCTCATCAAGCTGGCCACTCTGTTCAAGCACATCCTTCAGTAATTGACTGTTTATTTCGTTTCCATTCACATCGTGTAATGATTGTGTAAAACCTTCACTTACGTAGAGCACCTTCTCGCCCGTAAGTGGGTGTAAAAATACCGCTGGGTGGTATACCGAGGGAGTTTCTCGCTCGACTTCGGCCAGCACTTCGGAGATGGGTCGATAAACATCTACAGGCCTGATTTTGAAATATTTTTTTACACTGTGACAAGCAAGCGCACCGTCGAGTTTTCGCTTGAGCTCTGGTGACAAGCGCTTGTAGGCCTCAGCCATATCGATAAAATGCGTTCCACGATTTGTGCTCGGTACTTTCTGCGGGTAAATCATGGTAAATGCAAAAGGTTTAGGCATAAACGAATAGTCGCCATGCCAAAACTTTCCGGTTTTTGGTACGCCTATTTGCGTTCCATCTTCCGTAGTATTTGAAGAAACAAATATCAAATTATTTTTCGGATGGTGATACATTGGCTGATAATAGGCTTCAGGGGTACCCAAGCGACCACCGAGCTGAACAAACTGATCTGTATCTATAGCCTGGTTTTTCAGCAGCAAAATTTTGTATTTATAGATACTATTCTTAAGTTGCTGAATATTCGCATCGCTGGCACTTTCGGCATCAAAACCATAAACTTCGGCGCCGTATTGCTGGTTTTCAATGGGGACAATTTTCATAACTAGCTCCAATAAATGCCGAACTCCCGTAATTGCACGTTGTGTTAGGCTACTTTTGCCTCTGGCATCGCATAAGGTTCGGCAGTACTCTGGTTGAAATGCGTGCGAGTGGCATTGAACATTTTGATCAGTATTTCTGACTCACCAATTTCTGCTATTTCATCAATATTATGCTTAAGCAGATAGGTCATTGAATCTGCCCAGAGTACCGGTGAGTAGATCTGGCGTGCCAGCTGTGCCTTGATCTCGCTGTCGCTGTGGGGGCTCGCGGTTACATTCGAAATAACCTTAAATCTGGCATTATTAAATTTGAAATCCTGCAAAAACGTGCCAAACTTTTCGGCTGCCGTCTGCATGAACGGGCTGTGGAATGCACCACTGGTATTCAGGGGTATAACGTTTTTCGCACTGGTTACCATCAGCAACGCACCAACCTCCTGGATCTGATCGGAATCACCGGTTATTACAATCTGCTCAGGCGTATTCTTATTTGCGACAAACACACCATCGAAACCAAATGTCGCAATCGTTTGCTGCAACTTTTCCTCCGACATACCGATCACTGAGGCCATTGCACCTGATTGACAGTTCGCCATCAAACGCCCACGTTCTTGAACAATTTTCAAACCATCGTAAAGATCAATAACACCAGCGGCGTAGAGCGCATTGTATTCACCCAAACTGTGTCCAGCAGAAAATCGAATAGTATCGGCATTCAACTCACTGAACAGCTCCTTGGTCCAAAGTGCGTTCACGAAGTAAATTGCCGGCTGGGTAAACTCGGTATTATTGAGCTGATTTTTGCTGTCGTTTAAGCACAGTTCACGGAAGTCGTAACCGAGTAGCTCGCTCGCCTGGTTTACTTCCTCAGAATATTTGTCAAATAACGAGGACCCCATACCCTTTCGCTGTATTCCCTGACCCGCAAAGACGATCGCTTTCATATCGTTTCTCCTAATGTGCGATTTAATCTGACTTAATTTTTCGCTGTGGATGCTTATGCTGTCTGCACTCTGATGCATTGGCAGTAATTCTAGTGGCAGCTTCCGGTCTATGGATACCTGTCTAATCTTCCGGTTGTGTGAACGCAAAAATGATTGAGTAAACAATTTGGTTAATGGGCCTGGCCCTAAATCGAATACAAAATCGATATTCGGCGTTAATACGGTACTGAGGGTAGTCGGCCAATCGAGGTTTTCGTTACACACCAGTTCGGAAAAATCGGAGATCAGGAGTCTAGAGCGCTGTAGATTGCTCCCATCCTTCGTAGACATCACTGGGCAGAGCAAATCTTCTCCCACAAAGTCGAACCCAATAAACGGGTAGTCCTGCTCCAGTCCACTCGCTACCCCTGCCAGCCAAGGGGAATGATAGGGTTCGGACGCTTCTAGATCTGTAATGTCGGCTGGGGAGATTTTCCCTGCTGTCAGCAACTGCTCCCGTATCGCCTTCAAACTGGGCTCACAGCCACATATAACAGCCATATCGTCACTGTTGACTAACCCTAGATAGAGCTTTTGATTGTCGCTATTCGCATTGGCGTTATAGTTATTCACTCTGTTTTGCAGATGAGTAACGCAATGGTTACGTATCGACATCATTGAAAGCCGCGCATCGGAGCTGCCACCCATCTGATTTGATCGGGTACCAAAGTGCTTTCGCGTCCGATAGGTAATACAAACCATGTAGCGAATTGCAGACTTGGCTAATTCATCGAATTTCTGATCACTGGCTCCCAAAGCAAACACAATACCCGACACCAAACCTACGCTGTGGCCCACTATAGCTGAACACTGGCGCGCCATAGCCTGAACATCGACACCCTGAAGTTGCATTTTCTTCATAGTGACCATGTGGTAAATCAATACCAAGGTGAGGTTGTTATAGGACATAAATTTGTCGGCCTCCGAGTAAGGAGACTTTGCTTTTATCCATTTTTCAAACTCAAAGCCACCATCAATTACTGTACGGTCGGGATTAACGTAGTCGATCGCCGCCGACGCCTCCGCGAACAACAGGGAAAAAAACGGCCTCAACTCTACATTGTGCTCGTATTCTTTCTGCAACAGGCTCATAACATCTATACCGTTCGAAGCAACCTGAATTAAATACTGCTTATCTTTTTTCATCGTAGTATTCCTTTTTTTGTTTGTATAGATCATTTATCATCCCACCTTTGCCAATGGGTATTCGCCATGCCAGCTGGCGTGAACGTCATTTTTGAGTAGTGTTATAAGCTGCTCTTCCAAATTTCTAGCGATCAATAGATTACTTTTTACTGTATCGATTAACGCTGCGTTATTCATGCCGAGCATACCGTGACTATCTGTATCTAGCCTCCGGAGAACCTTAACTAGCTGATTCATCGCGTCTTTCACATCACTACCGTAAGCTGTGGAATCGATAAATTTTTTAAATAGCACTCTAGAGCCGAAAAGCAACGTAACCGCATTTAAAAAGGGACGGTCGTACATTTCACCTGGAGTCAAATATTCAATTTCGATTGCATCGTACATGCGTTGATAAAGCATAAGCGGATCTGAGTGACTTTCGACAAAATCGACGTGCTTGGAAAATATTTTCTCCCTGTCTACCACACCATCCAGGTGATACACGGCATAGGAATCGCTAAACCACTTTTCTGGACACAGCTTATAATTTTCCCGCAGAACACCAAGATCCTGCTCATACACGTACTGACCAAACGGCGCCTCAAAAAATTGACCTGTGTTACTTTTTTCGTTGTAGCCACACATAAAAAACGAATGTACGTTGTCGATAATGCCCTGCTCATTAACATCAACCGGTGCCACTTTTTGAAAATAGGGAACTTGTATTCGCGGCGCAAAAAACAATACCGGATGATCTCTATCTATTTCCCGCTTTGCCATTTCGACAAAAGTATCGAAATCAAACGCCACTTTAGATCTTTCTGCATAAACACCAATGAGAAACCAGTCTTCTTCAGCAAGGTAGGAGGAATCGTATTCCCACTTGTACCCTTTGCGATCATAAACAAACTCCTCGATTTTCTGAGTATTTTCCAATGCTGCGTAAAGCAGTAACTCCGTAGGGTACCCCTTTGCCACCATGTAGGAATACATGTGATGTTTGTAGCATTTCAAATGGGATGATTCATCCGGGTTATACATTTTGCGTAAACACGAAATTTCGTTCACAGGTTTTTTTTCACCGTTCATACCCTACTCCTCATGTCTCTGCGATGATTGGTTGAAAACACTCTTGTTTATGAATCATGCCACCGCGCATTCGCCTATACATGTAATAAGAGTAGGCCCAACCAACTACCCAACCAATTACAGTGGCCCACCATATTCCTGATGTGCCAATGTTTTCCCCAAGAAAGTACGTCAGCGGTATGCGAGTAAAGCAAAACGCCAAGAGCGTACACAACATAGGTACATACACCCAGCTCATACCGTTAAACACACCGTGATACGCAATGGTTACTGCAATAAAGAATAGGAAAGGCGCTATCACATCCAGGTAGTTTTTAGAAAGTGCTATCACCGCCTGGTCTGAGGTAAATATACTGACAAGCGTTTGAGAATAGCCCAGTGTGATCACACTAAGCGCCAGTGAAATACCGACAACAGCGTAGATAACGTTATTAGTTGTTTCAGTAATTCTCACCCAGTTAGCAGCGCCCTTGTTTTGCCCTACAAATGTTGTCAATGCCGCTGCTATTTCAATGAAAATTATTAGCGTGAACGTTTCTATTCTGCCAACAATTGTTACCGCAGCAACTACATCTGTACCGTAGGGAATTACGATCCAAACCAGCAACAAAATACCCACCGACAGAAAAATATGCTGCGCTGCCAACGGCAGGCCAAGAAGCGCACCTCTTTTTAGCATCGCCAGGTCGAAAATGTACTCTTTAAAAGCAGCACATATAACCGGGTTTTTAAGCAGAATAAATAAACAGAAGAGCAGTAACCCTACCGCTTGCGCAACCACTGTTGCATAGGCGGCACCTTCGATGCCCATGTCCCAGTAAACGATAAACGCAAAGTCCAAAACGATGTTAATCACTGATGATACGGCAAGCACATACAGCGGTGTCACACCATCACCCAGCCCGCGCAACGCGGCGCCAAGGCCCATGGAAATAAATCCAAATACCAGCCCGGTAGACGATATAGTGAAGTACGTTTTCGCTTTGTGCTGCACACTGGCTTCAGCGCCAAACAGGGTGAGTACCGGGTCTGCAATAAGGAAAGCAACCGCGCTTATTAGAACCCCTCCCAGGGCCAGTGCAGTAACAATTGTGGTAATGCAGCGGTTCAAATTAGTATTTTCGTCAGCTCCTTTGAACTGGGAGACAAGAATTGCGAAGCCAATGTTTAAACCGATAAACACCGCCACAATAAAATATACAATGGGGCCCGCAACACCGATAGCCGCCAGATCGCTTACTCCCAGATACCGACCCACTATGATGCTGTCTACCAGCACATGTATCTGACTCAGTACACTTCCTGCGAACAAGGGGATAGCGAACAACAGCACTTGAGCCATGCCATTGCCTTTGGTCATGTCTTTCATGGTAGTTTCCTATAAAAAAGAGAGCTACCCGGCCGGGCAGCTCTTGCCATCATGATTTATGCGGCAATAGACTGCTTGTCTATAAATTGCGCCAATGAACTGATGGTGGAGTGCTCCATAAGGGAGCCCACATCAACGGTGATATCCAATACATCAGTAATTGCTCGCGCAATGGTCATCGCTGTAATAGATTCACCACCCAAATCAAGAAATTCATCTTCGATGTTCAGCTCTTCGTACCCCAACGCCTCGGCCCAGATGCTGCCAATGGCCTGTTCAGTTTTGGAGTAATCACCACTGGCCCGCCCCTGCAGTTCCACTTCTGTCAGTGACTCCTGCTCGGCATTCGCACCGCTGGAGGCGATCGGGTTTCGGTCTTTGTTCAGTACTAATGAAATTTTCTGGTCGATATCATCAGAAAGCTTTATTCCAACCTCCTGAAGCCATTGAACAATTTCATTGGGATAATTAACTTCACCCACAAATACCCGTGATGGTATATGTTCAAGCGCCTTGTCAATACAGTCTATTCCCTGCTGCGTGGGTATTGCTTTAAAAGTGGTATCTTGATTTGTTAAGTAGTCCACAGCCATACCGATATCACGCCAGGCCGCCCACTGCATAGATACAATACGTGTACCACTGCCGTTAAACTGGTCAGCGAATGTATCCATATAGGTGTTAGCGGCAGCATAGTCTCCCTGACCCGCCGTTGGGAAAATTGCTGCTACGGAAGAAAACAGAATCATAAAATCGGTATTCATTTCGCGCGTCAGCTGGTGCAACAGGAAAGTGCCCTGAATTTTCGGGTATATAACTTCTTCGAAGTCTTTAGTTTCCCGCATTGAAATAACATTTTTACCCGGGTTACCAGCCGCATGCACGATACCGTTAATATTGCCGTGATTCTCTTTCACCGCGTGAACCAACGCTTCTAGTTGGGGGATATCGCCACAGTCGGAGGCGTAAACCGTTACGCTAGAACCCATGCTTTCCAGCTCCTTAATCTTGCGAACCTTATCAGCCGTTTTACCCCCAACTTGCAACACACTGTCCCATTGATCCCGCGCCGGCAAACCGGAACGACTGGCGAGTATCAAATTCACGTTATTTTGCTTGGCAAGATATTTGGCCACTTCCATGCCAATGGCACCTGTACCGCCTGTAATCAAGTAGTTACCACCTTCAACAACTTTCACACCGGAATAACGCGTAGACACCACATCCAGATAATCGAACTGTTCCACATACCGCTCGCCGTCGCGGTAAATCACCATGCGTCTTTCGCTGTTCACCGAGAGTTCCAGTAACAGCGCACGCGTAGGTGTTTGCACATCCATGTCATAGGCTTTCACTGTAATAAAGTGCGCCTCTCGGGGTATTACCCGCGACAGGCCGAGGATAGCGGAGTTTTCGGGCGTAAGGTTTGTTTTATCGTTTTTATCCACTCGAGCCACATTTTCAGTAATAATTGAAAAATGACAACGTATAGCGCGCTTAACAACTTCACGTGAAAGGTAGAA
>ENA-OREC01000543-OREC01000543.1-marine-metagenome-genome-assembly--contig:-NODE-543-length-15294-cov-14.221003_pt1 | contig 15294 bp, 6 predicted proteins | sample MGYA00248626_ERZ508543 | MGnify/ENA primary metagenome ERZ508543 (study PRJEB26211, sample SAMN05518279) | marine metagenome | isolation source: Puget Sound, Washington, USA | host: Bankia setacea... | reverse complement strand
TTAAAGTTGTTTAAAGCTTCTGAAGCAATATCGTAAGATTGAACAAATGTGTTCAGATGCGCATAGTATTACTTTAAAAATATTTTTTTAATATTCTTTTTTTTCATTAGCATTATGAAACAAGTTTAACAACTTATGTTAACGTTGTCATTCGCACCGATGTTCTCATTTGTGTGTGGTCTATTGCGTTCAAGGAAAAAAAGAGAACACGGTCTGAAAACCCACATGTCTGGACAAAATATATGTTGATGTTTTGTTAATGCTTTGAAAAATGACGTGATTACATGTAAGTTGTTACCAATATACATACTGTAGTGTTGTTTTATAGTTTGACTGCATCCGACCTGGATTTCAAGTTTGATTCACCAAATCATAAGGAATATACATATAGTGTTGGAAATTTCTAACATTGCTTGTATAACTTGTTCTACAGCTTCAGTTGGAAACAAAAGGTGGTCCCATACAAACCTTAGTTATACATGATGTGACCAAGTTTTACAATGAGGATATAGTCTCTGGAGATTCAACAGGAATGGTAACTGTGTTCTGTAATCAGCAAATATTGTCAAGACACAGCCTCACTAAGAGTAGCATCAGATGTCTACAGGTTTATAAAGATACATGTAAGTATAAAACATAGACAGCATAGATATTTGTTCAAATCAAAAAGTTTATTTTAAGCTTATATTTAAATGGTGCTATAGGTTTATAAAATAAGATAAATGAAACACAAACCAGCTAGTATAAAAAATAAAGTATTTTTTTTTTAAATTAAAAGCTATGTGGCTGCACATTCAAAAATCTAAAAATGTTTCATTGTATACCGCTTAGTGGCAACTAAGGTAAAAAGGTAGGAAATTATTGTTGTTCCAGTATAATACATGTGAAAATGTCAGCAGTCGATCGATCACGTTGAATATACATGTACTACGTTAAACACAAAGCAAAAGCCTGTGCAAATAAATATGCACGTTGTATTTCATAAGAATGATATTTTAAACGTTTCATGGAACTATTAAATGTAAAATTATAGGCAATCTTAGAGTGCATGTACTTGCACCGGTTGCTAATCTTACAACAGGTTAATTTTACGTACATACAGAAGCGTTATCGTCTCCAAAATAAACCATTTTACCATAGTCAAAGTCCTTGTAAGAATCAGCTAGAATTTTAGACAGACAACTGCCAATATTGGGTTGAGAGCGGACCCGCTGGCTACGGCGGTATGCCCTGGCTTCAACCATCTATATTCCGTCCTGTCGCCAGCCTATCAGCGATGGAGTGACATATGTGGTACCAAACAACGTTCCTAGTCAAGATCTACCTGCCGATACCTTGTTTGCCCAGCCACAACGTCTGGTTTGCCCGCTTTCGGCGAATCATCGCCAGAAGGCTCGAACCCACGACAACCGCACACACTTTCCTCTTTAGCGCCCGCTACAGTAGTCGCTTCTTGTGACACGCGGTACCGATAGATAGGTCTCGCCTACTAAAGGACGAAACACCCTCAGGTCGGCTGGACTGAGCACCAAGCGAGTGCAGACCCAAAATGCGATATTTCCTGTCTCTTCTCTTTGTGCTCTATTTACTGGCGACACGTTTCCGCTGCCTGTGTCCACGGTTGTCTGATTTGTCCCATCTCCAACGCCATCGGCTAGCCCTCTCCGAGATCATCGTTTTCGGACCTCGATGGATTTGCTGCGACGACGACTTAAAGAGCGAAGCTACCATAGCAGCGCAGCAAGACCACAGTGATCTGGGAAAATACTGTGAAATGGAGGCGGAAAGGAGCCTACACTGCGTTCGGCGAAAAATGACAGATTATGAAATATCGTGACAAAATTACGGAGAATGAAAATTGAGGCAAAACGACTAAAAGTGAACAAATTTGCCTGACTAGGCAAACCAAAGTCTCCGATGCCATCGGCTAGCCCCTTCCCGAGACCATCATTTTGGTACATCGATTGATCCACTGTGACGCCTACTTTGGAAGCGGGCCGTTAGCGCAGCGAGACCACTCTGACGCAATACTATGACACATGAGTTCCACATGCTCAATGTAATGTCAGTGCATTATTTATAGTGCGCAAATTCTATTCTCTTTTTTTGGTATAATATTAAGTCATATGCACTGTCATCAGTTTAATTTGTGTTTTAATGAATATTGCAAACCCTGATATAGGATTCGAACGCGAAACCTGAACATATTGAAGTGCTCCCAGTACCAATTAATTGGCCACTAATTCTGTCTGATGAACTGTTTTCGGTTAATATGTCTTTTACTCTCTAATGGATTATACCGGTCATCGGACAAATACAATACAATATTTCTGAGTAATTATAACCTACTTACGAAAAAAGAAATTGTGCCGATTGTTCATAACATTGTTAAAGTTGAGAACGTTGTTTACGTCATAGTTGTTAACTTTCAAATCTGTACTGCTCTGTAAGTTTATTAATTCGATCCAGTTGTGAATTGCAGTATTTCAAACAAGATTTGTGACAATTGTTTCAGTTGTTCTTGTTTTATTTAGTTTTATGAAAACATAACATTTTAACCTAATCTAAATTTTAAAGTTAACAACGATCTTGTTAATCACGTTGTTCACTTCAACAAAGCTCTGAACAATCGGCCCATTGTCAATCAAGCATTGTCCACTTAAGTAAATTTTCTCAACTACGGATAAATTGGGACGTAGTGTTTGATTTGTCTAAACTAAAGCTAAATGGGGACATTTGTGTTTACATAATTTGAAGATCCAATTTCAAGTGCAATATTTGAACCGTACTAGGACGGTTAATTTGGGACACGGGTTATTTAACAGAGATTTTTCCAGGAGATACTTGTAATATCATGTTTTACTTAGATTTAATCATTTGAGAGGTGTGTCGCCAATTAGAAGGTGTGTATATATATAATTGTCCCCAATTGACACCAAACACAAACACACACAAAAAAAAAGAAATCCGACCTACCAACCCTTTTTTTTTTCGGCATGTCACCAGAAACGAAGGTTGTTGATTTTTTGGCCTAAATTGGCATGGTTTTCACTACGCTTTTATTTTTTTATTAGCATTTGTATATTTTGCTGATTATGCTTTTTTTCAGTGGGTAACAGTTGCATAGTGACAAGTGATGAGTCTGGTTATATTTGTGCCTTGCTGCCATCTAAAGATCTCTGGAGAATAAATATCAACAATTTGTCGCTTGCAAAGGTACCAGTATTTTTTGTTGAACAGGGCACAGAAATTCCACTCATCTCATCGCTTGGCAATTGATTTGGAGTACAGGATAGTTTGACATTTTGAAACCTAGAAACCTAGAAAACATGCTTTGAACAATTAAATAAATGATGTTTCATGCAAAACAAGGTTTACAGACAGTGGTTGCCAAGCAACATCGTATGTTGCCAAATGACGTCATCTTTCCGAAATGAAAATTATACACGTTAATTTAAAGAAGAATGATTAATGGTTTTGTTAGTGAAGTCTCGTTGCAATAGAAGAAACTTTTAGCGATGTACGTATCCCTGTACCTTAAAAGTGGACCTGGTTTAATATTGAGTGTTCAAATAGCAGAGAGGATTGACTGGAGTGTTCTTTATAACAAATAATTACTGTAACTCCTTTTTCAAAAGTCTTATTAAAGTTTTGATTTAATCCAGGATATTTGTTATTTCAGGGTCCATCACCTAAGACTGTCATAACTAATATGTTGTGTGCAGATCTTGTGTCACCTACAGGGGAAACATGTACTTATATCCTTGCAGCAGATGACACGCGACATCTACATATTATTCACCAAGGTGATGTTGTCATGACAATGAAAACTCCACACATAGCAACAGCAGTGAGTTCAAATCTTTCTTATGGAGCATTTCTAAAATATATTAACTCCTATGTTATTTGCATTTATTTAGTTACTTTTTTACCAACAAGATGGGAATATGATATAAATTAAGTCAGAATTTTTCATATATTGGCGTAAAATGTGTTGCTGAAATCTTTTAACCGGAGTACACAAATTAATTGTTATATTATAACTTTATAAGAATGCATTTTATCTACCCATTGACTTTTATTTCCCTTTCAATACCTGTGGCTTTATTGCAAACTCAGGTCCCCGTTTATGGCATTGAATAAGTTGATTGTCTCGAAACAGTTTGCATGCTTCTGTCATGAGTGCAAAGAAAAAATCTGTTTAATATCATTAAGTGTTGTTTATTTTGTCTTGGTTCTTTTAATGAAAATATCCGAGCTAATACATCATTGTGATAATCTTGAATTTTGTGCCGTCTGCTATGCAGTTGTTTTTATAAAAAGCATAGAACTATTGACTATAACCTATCCATCAACAGAGTTTGGTAATATATTCTCTGTTAGAAGTCCTTGAACATTCTAGACTTGGCCCTTTAATGATCTTGACCCTGAGCTGTTAATGTAAAAAGCCTTTGAGATGACAAAAAATAGAATAGGAAAAAAGGTAATGAACATTGCATAATGCATAACTCGCAATCTTGTTGTGATGAAATATGTGTATGTATTGTTGACCCTTAAAGCCTTATTTCATCCCCTTTTTGTACCTTTAGATGTGCAGTGGACTGTTTATAGATGCAGAGAAACTTGACTTGGGGCCCGATATGTCAGTGAGTAAGGACATTCCACAGGTAGCGCTTGGCTGTGCTAACGGGGCTATACACATACTGCATAACTTCACTGTAAGTACATAGGTGCTATTAAAATCACTGTTAATTTAAATATATTGTACATAACAACCATGAAATATCAGGAATGCCATAAATCCTTGGCCATCTTGGACTCTTAACAAATATGTAAACCATTAAAAAGTTATTAATTTTTTTGTAAATCTATCAAATCTGAATTAATCATTGCAGAATTTCTTCCGTCACAACAGTCAGCAAACATGCACAATTTTCTTTGATTATTTGTTGCAGATAACAGAAGAGGAATTCGCAAACGCTAAGTACAACATAACTCATCTACAGAAATATCCAAGTAGTTCTGGAAAGATAGATCATATCCTGTGTGCTGGTCACTTCTGTGGACTATATGTGTACTATGAAGGAAAGGTGAATCATTGATGCTCTAATGTGTTATTTTCAATCAATTATATAAATGCGAAGCTTTGATTTTATCATAAATTGAAAATGATAAGCCCTGTTACTTTATGTTGAATATTTTAAATTTGGTATTTTTTGCAAGACTTTATTTGCTTTTCAAAAAACAGATCGAGAACAAAGACTGAAAAATATGATGTGCAAATCCAAAAACTCAGGAAATAGCAATTAGGGTTAATTTCTTGAATTATTGCTAACATGAAAATTTCCAAATTAACAATTATTAATGTATTTAGTATATACGTATATTATTGTCCTACAATCTTTTTATACCAACAGTGTCAATACAATATGCAATTTTAGAACTAAAAGATGTTGGTGCTAATTTGTATTCACATTTAACAGTATCTAACTAATTAACCTGAGTATGTTGTTTATGAATTAGTGTAAAGTATGGATGAATGATGCCAAAAGCTGTGTCCACATTATATGCACAGTGGACACAGGTCCCTAACATAGGCTGGTTGCCAGATAAATGATACTTCAATTGACAAACTTTGCTGTATATTGACTTTTAACCTTTTACTTATCTTTCAGAGGGTTGGAAACTACGAGACAAGTGACTGGGTCAACTCTATGGACATTTCATTCTCTGAGCAATCTAAGAAACCTCGGGTTGTTGTTGGTTGCCTTGACAACATGATACATGGTCTCACCATCATGGAAACTTGAGAGATATCATAATGGATACAATAACTGATAAAGGGAGATCATTTATTAAATGTTGGCTTATTGGAACAAGAGTTGTCAGTCTTGAATTCTTGGAGAAGACGTAGAAGAGAAAGTGGTGCAAGAAAATCACATGAAGGGTAGGGTTGCCATGGTTGCATATTTTTGTACACAGTCATGTTCCCAACCAAATCAGCTCTGTGTACACACAAATAGCCATTGAAGTTCTCACTGGAGCCTCTACAAATTGGAGACATTACTGCAGCAGCGATGAAGATGAACAGTTTTGAATGGATGCTTTAATTTGTTGAATACCTCTGGCAATTTGATTTTTACTATTTAAAAACTGAGAAATGGTTTCCATACTTAATTATAATAAGACAGTTTCAGTATATAACAAAGATTATTTTTAAAGATAAAAATATTAAATGACACTATACCTGTTTTGTTTGTTAAATGTTTACATGTTTTCTACAAATATAAACATTCACTTATCCACTCACATGTATGATCCTGAAGCCCTTTATATAAAGGGACTGTTTGAATGATAACTTGATGCCTAATTTTGGGAGTACAGTGTGTTTGTCATTGCTTGAAACATGCTTATAGAAAATGGATCAATTAAAAAAAACAAAAATTCTCATATGATGCCAAATAAGATAAAAGCTTTTGGAAGCAAGACTTATCTACCCTGCTTGGTAATGCCGAATATAAGTGGTTCTTATTTATCAACTTTGTGGAATAGGCAGGACAGTTAAAAACATAGTTTGGTTTGATTGGCCAAATAATTCAGTACCTATTGTACTTGAAATCTGAATAATCCTCTGTTTATGGATAGAACTTTAACACGGCTACCGTAGGTTGATTGTGTATAGTGCAAGGTTAAGATTTGGTAAACTCTGAATTTTCTTTTTAAAAGCTGACCATTTTGCTCTGTGTGACAGTAACTTGGTCTCTAAAATCTGGTTTTTGTGGAGGGTTAAGTTTTTTCAGAGACGTTATGTACTTATGTTATGTATGTAAGCGAATATCAGTCAATGCACATAATATGTAAATGCAAATGACTTGTAATAAAACATTTGAAATTGTGACATAGAAATTAGTCTTTTGATTTTTTTTTTAACAATTAAGAACACATACAGTTGATTGTACTTTCTTCTAACACGACGATATACCATACATGTATTATCCTATATCAACCTTCTCGGAACCCAGGCTACTCATAACATAGCCTTTATACTGAGGGTGATAAAGCCGTGCACAAATATGAAAGTCTATTCTAGTTCGATTGTGAAATCACTCTCAAGTTTGTTCCTGGAACCAACCAGTGAGGGTGAAAAGCAACAAGGGTTAGTTAAAAGTTTCTAAGATTCTTGCTCAAGGAAACAATGTTATCCTTTGATATGGCTCGAACCCACAACTAAACAATGACAAGTCATACACACTTCCCACTGCACCAACTAAGCCATTCTTTGTTTACCTTAATCACTACATATTTGTAAAACAATGCAAAAAACACTATTGAGTGACAATATTCATTTTAAACATTATTTAATGTTGAGCAATTTATTTTTTGATGTAATGATTACTACAGGCACGTAACTACAACGTGTATAGGTGATACAGGCAGTTTGTGATCTGGGGACCTTCAGGCTAGGTGTACTATATAATGTTTTGCATTGACCTATCAAGTTATCATTGTGCATTATATTTGTGAAAATAGTTTTGTTATACATTGCACATGTTTATAGAAAACAATTTTAGACATCTTTAGATTGTTTGGTGTCTTTTCAGCGAGTTATTACTTTTGTGCGATAAAATGTAATGCAAATAAAGGCCCGCAAATATGTTTGCCGATGCCCGCAAATTGAACATGTCTGTTTATGTCATCTTCATTTTCATTGGTTGATATATCTAGTGGTAACCAATCAAGGAGCCTAATTCACAATGAGTACGTCTCCAGTGTCAAAATGGCGGCGTCATGCCTGCGGACTTCAAAAATATTCTGTCAACGCATTTTATTGCATGGTAATGATAAATTACAGAGTGTCATCGCTCTTATTTTATATTTTAATAATTATTAAGTCTCATAACGTATTCTTGAATGTAAGTCCAGTATGCGATCTAATTAACTATGTAAATATCAGTGCATGCTTAAAACAAATAATGACAAGGTCATCAATATTTCGTACTCACGTTCGTTTTCTTAAACTATATATTTATTTATGCTAAATATTTGTTTTGTATGTAGAGAGCGTTGGCGGTCTGAAGTTGCAACAATGCAAACAAATTGTACCAACTCTTCCAAGTCAGCTGACCATTGTTCGAGGATCATTTTTCACTAGACGTAAGTTGTTCTTTTTCCCAATCATATCCCCAATGCCAACTGAAATAATGTTAAGTAGATCCACTGTTTTGCTGTCAAATTTTGCATAATAGTGCAGTATCATCATCACATTAGTAGGATCAATATTATATAGATACTATTTCCTGAGAAGTAAACCTCGTACATTTTTAGCAATAAATAAGATTTTGCTGTCGGCAATTTTCCTGAAATTATCAGGCATTTTTTAAATTTGTGTTTCGGTGTTGTGGTAGGAAAGGGAAAAGTTATAACGCCCTAAACATATTTGTTCATGAATGTCACTGTTTAACCTTCCAGATCCTGTGGATGATCTATGGAAGAGTGTGACAAGTGTGAGCAGTCAGGGACGACGGAGAGGCAGAGCCAGTCGTGGTAAACTCATGAAAAGGGAAAACTTTAGCAAGGGTCAACAAGGAGTCGGTAATACACTTTTTTTATTTGTTTGTTCATTTAATGATTTAATCTTCATTGAGGTTATTTGAAACAGTTAAATCTGTTCTTTTACAAAAACATGTACATACCACATATCTGATCCCCTAAATCTTCAGTCTAGTAGCATATTAGCAAAAGGAATGTACTATCTGATATATTTGTCAGAAACTTGTCTGAGAATATTATTGCTTGCCGAATGTAATTATCTGAATTTTAAACTCAAGTGATCAATCTTTATCCACCAGCTCAAAGACAGAAGCTGTTACTATGATATTAATGGTGAACATACATGTACTTTGAAATAATAGATGTTCTCTTGTTTAACACGCCTTTCAAGATAAAAGGAAAACATTGTATCTGAACTTTTATCAACACAAAAATCATTGTCTTTTCAGGGTCAGCTGGAATGGTGTTTCCAGGTTTCACCAAATTTATTGATCCGAAAGATAGTCAGTCTCAGAAAATGTATCATGCTGAAATGAAGCCCAGAGATATGGACACGAAGAAGAGATCTAAGAGAAGAGAGCCTGACCATATATTAGATCTTGGTTATGCTGGAACAAGACTGGACGGCAGGAAGAAAGGACCACCTCCACCCATAGACGATTGTATGTTGTATATCAAGGGTGAAAGTGATAGGGCCCTAAGTTCTTTTGCTACTCACCTCTCAACTGTTTTTATCTAAACTCAATTCATTTTGTTTTTATATTTGAACAACATTGCTTTAGACTGTTTATTCTCTGAATTGTTACTTTTCTAAAAGCTCTAAAATAGTAAAGGGATTTGAGGGAAGAGACACTATAATAACCCAGTTCATTTGACCAGTACTTTCTCTCTTGGTGTCTTTATGTATGAAATGGCTAACATAACATGAATTATTATCCTATTTTTATATATTTTTTTCAGATAACTTTGAAGGTTTCCAGTCTGTGGTTTTAAAGGTGAATACAGTTCTACAACTCACCCCTATGTATTCATGAACTAAACTTGTTTGGGAACCACAGTCATACAATTTGCAAGACTCTTTTTGAATCAAACATTATTTGAGCAGGTTTGCTTTGGGTTCATCAGGTTGTTTGTCTTTACACTATCTGTACAACAAATCTTCTAGATGCATGTAGTAATCTGCAGCTGTACAATCCTAACCTTATATGACAATAACTTGTGACATAAAAGAAAAACAACAACATTACTTTATTGTACAAGCATTAAAAGCACTGCGTTTACTCTTAGATATTTCCTGTACATGTATAAGCATTTTATTTATCTAAAAGAAACAAAACAAGGCTCAGATTGAACTTTTATGTCCACACACAAATGTATGCAAACTCTTCATATTTTACTTGCATGTGTTTATTTTCAGACCAAGTTAGTGGGTACAGTTACAGCTGCCAAGGGTACAATGTTAAGGCCCCATGTTTTAGTAGCTGTAGGCAATGGAAAAGGACTAGTTGGTAGGTCTTACAAAGTGAATAAGCAATAACTACAATATACAAGTCAAATAGACCTCATTCTATAGGTCACTTTTTAAGCACTTTTATTATCTAAAAATAATTAAAAAAATTATCTTCTCCATTTTCAAATTGTTTATACATTTTTATCCTCCCCAAAGGGGGAAGCATATAGTCGCCGTTTTGTCCGTTCGTCCGGTTCCCCGTCCGGCAAATAACTTTAAAACTACTGTTGGCATTTAAATGAAACTTGGTAAATAGATAGATGGCAACTAGGGGAAGGGCAGAACTCAAGAACCATAATCCTACCCTGTATATATTAGAGTTATCTCCCCTTAAACATTTATTTTTCATATTGTCTGAGCCATATCTTGTAAAGTACAAAAGGGATTGAAATGAAACTTGGATTATAGATAGATGACAGTGAGAGGAGAACCATAATCCTACCCTGTATATTTACAGTGTTATCTCCCCTTAACCATTCATTTTTTCATAATGGATTCCTGTCTGGGCCATATCTTGGAAAGTACAAAAGGGATTGAAATTAAACTTGGTGCATACATAGATGTTAATGAAAGGAAGTGCATAATACAAGAAACATAATCCTATCTTACATTTCACTTGAATTATCTCTCCTTATATTTTTTTTATAAAAAACTTTTTTGTCATGTCTTGGTGTACACGTGGTGTTGGATTATAAGTTATGCCTTTTATAGACAATAGCCATTTGGGGAGCATTCTTTGCTTCCAGCGATTTTCTTGTAAAATAATTTATTTAAAAATGTTGACATTTCTACTTCTATGGTATGGTAAAAACAAGAAAAACCCGTTACAGGTTTGAAAACATCCTCATGTCTTGCAACTAAAAACTCTTTGTCAGGGCTATAAGAATAGAGGAATTTTCATAGCCTGATTTCTATGTTTTTACATTTTATCTTCAGGTATTGCCAGTGCTAGAGGCTCCGGTATGATGGCCACATTAGACACTGTAAGCTATTTCATGAAGCTGTAATCTGTCGTCTTCATCTTTGAACAAAAGTCTCCATTATTTTTTAAAGAAAACAGAAACACTGCTGTCTATTTCATTAGCTAAAAAATGCTCCACAAGGTTATAATGCATCAGTTTATTAAACAATTCTTTAAACTATTTAGTTGTATGAATTATGCTATAAGCAAGTTTTGAATGGTATTGTGATTATTGTTTCAGGCCAAGAAAAAGGCAGCTCAAAGACTGATGTATGTAGATGCATTCGAGAACCACACCAGTAAGTATCACATTGCAGATCTTTTACTTTCTGTACTTATTTATAAGCCCTTCCAATCCACTTTTGTCTTGTAATTTAATGTACTCCACAATCTGTGTACAAAACTTGACTGTAATATTTTAAGAATTCTGTTTAATATGAAACTTACTGACCCCAACAAGATTATCTTTGGTTTCTTAAAAGAAATCAGATGTTAACTGATAGGTGGTATAACAAGTTACAGTTTAGTTCCGCTATTAAGACCACTTGATTATAAGACTGACCTGCTATTAAAACCACTTGATTATAAGACTGACCTGCTATTAAAACCACTTGATTATAAGACTGATCCGCTATTAAAACCACTTGATTATAAGACTGATCTGCTGTTAAGACTGCCAGGTTTTGCTCACAATACAAACAATGTTCAATGTGTTTTGGGTCTGGCTTATATAACTGGTTACTATTCTTCAATCCCAAGGGAGGTCTTAAAGGTAGAACTTCACTGTAGTTATAATTGAATAATGTACTATAATGTTAATGAATAGGTGGTCTTTTTGAGGTATTTGTCTAGATTCTGTAAATAGATAGTTTTAAGAGCCCCAAGGTTGTATAAGTGTTGAGAATTGACTGTATTTAATTATGTAGTAAATGTACTTAATTGATTAGAGTCTTTTTTTCTTTTCAGTTTATCACAATTTCACAGAGAAGTATGTAAACAGTAAAGTTATAGCCTACAGTATGCACAGAGGTAAGTACAATTACATGACTAGTAGTTAACATTGAACTGGGACTGAGTTTACTAAAGCACTTACTAAACAAATGTAATAAAAATATATCCTTGTAGTTTCACAAAACATTTGATGCTAATTACTCAATCAGCTCAGGAACATACTTTTTAGACAGTCTTGATATTGTATACAACAAAAATAAATGACTCTTATGTAGAGTATTTCTTCTTGCACCAATGTTTCTCGAATTTTTAAATTTCAGTGCCCTGAAAAATATATATTTAAAAAAATACTGTATTAGCTTACGTCTGTTTAAAAAAATACGGATTACCCATTAATTTGTTTGTATTTATTTGCAGGTCATGGTTTAGTGTGTCACAGAGTAATCAGAATTCTGTGTGAGCTAATTGGTATTAAAGATATTTATGTGAAAACAGAAGGTAATAGAAAGAATTACCTGGCCATATCTAGAGCCTTTCTTCTTGGCCTCCTTAAACAGGTAAATAGTGATGTTTGTCTATGTATATGTTACTAACACCACTAGATAAAGGCTGGGGCGTGCAGTATGCTGGGTTAATAAATAAAACTGCACAAGGTGGGCGGGGCGATACAAAAAGTGCTCTCCATAAATAGATCATGGAGTTTTTGTATTGTAAACAGGTGGAAATGTGACAATTGAATCAAATGCTTCTGAAACATTCTAATTATTTTGATGTTTTTTAATCACTACTTAAAACATTCAAAAACAATTGTCTTTTTTATAACTCACAGACACATTTAATTACAAAGAAATTAAAATTTGAATATCAATAGATTTCATAGTCAAACACGATCGTTGGTACCACAAAGCAGGTAAGGAGTAAATGTATTCCTAATAATTGCATGGACTTTGCTTGTTTCAGAAATCTTTTCAAGAGTTTGCTGAGGAGACAGGCCACCATGTTGTACAGTACAGAATAGAGCAGAGTGACTTCCCCCGACTACTTGCTTCACCTAGTGATAATGCAAACAAGGAATTCAAGAAGGATCACGCTTTTGACTTTGAATCATACTGTTTCGGAAACAACATTTTACTTGATAGGCAAAAGAAGTTTAAAATTCCAAAAGCAAAATCAGAGAGAGTACGTCAACAGATTTTATACAAGAATAGAAATCAACAGAAGTGTAAAATGGAAAGAATGATGCTGGGCCTTGAAACATCATATAAAGCTACTTAAATGTGACTATTTTGAAAGAATATGCCATATGTTTGTAGTTTGCACGGTACTTAGACCCTTCCTATTGCCCTGATAAGTAGTTTTGTATGAAGGAATAGCAAAATGTATGAAATCTGTGATGCATGTTGGGCAGGATGAGTAAGAGTCTTGACAATTGTCTTACCCTTTAGTAATGTAGTACCGGCTTCAGGTATCAGTTCAAGTAATTAATGCTGATACTATGAATGGTGTCTGAAAAGAATCCTAGGTATTACAAAGAAGATAGCTTAGTATTCTTTGTTCAGCTCTGAAATAAGTATGAACTTCACTATGGTCTTAAGTCAATGTATAATTTTGATGAGAATAAAACATTATTTACAACATGAATATCAAACAGTTTACATCACAAATTAGGTGTCTCTCGATAGACCAGGTATAGTCTAGACTTGTTGTATTTGTTCATGTAAGCTTTGCCTCAGTATGTTCAAACTTTGTTCATCATGTTATTAAATATAATAAAATATTGTGAAAATAATGTTTATCTTTCATAAGGTTCATTTAAAAGGCAATTTTATGTGAACGTTCAGTAACTAGATCTTTAATGGGAAGTTTGAGGGGCTTTTTATATTGAGGTTGCTTTGACATTGGTGCCATAAAGAAATGAAATTGGTGGCTCTAACTTGCACTTGCTTTATGTATCCTAAGTCATCTAAAACAGTGTATGTCTATTTCAAAGTAGTTGAAATAATAATTGTATACATGTTTGTAACTGCTAGCACTTATAAGCCTATTAAAGGACCATCATTATTTTATGGAAACAATTATTTCAGGAACCAGATTTACTAAGATAAACTGTCTTGTTCCATGTATGTGTGATATAAGATGTTTGTCTGTATGATTCATACACTCATTTTAAGTTCATTAATATGCACATATATTAAGATGTACCTAGCTATGTCTACCAAAAGTATCTAGCTATGATAAACAAGTACCTAGCTATGTCTACAAACAAGTACCTAGCTATGATAAACAAGTACATAGCTATGTCTACAAACAAGTACGTAGCTATGTCTACAAACAAGTACCTAGCTATGATAAACAAGTACATAGCTATGTCTACAAACAAGTACGTAGCTATGTCTACAAACAAGTACCTAGCTATGTCTACAAACAAGTACCTAGCTATGATAAACAAGTACATAGCTATGTCTACAAACAAGTACGTAGCTATGTCTACCAACAAGTACCTAGCTATGACCAGTAACAAGTACATAGCAATGTCTACAAACAAGTATCTAGCTATGACCAGTAACAAGTATAAATCAATGTCTACAAACAAGTACCTAGCTATGACCAGTAACAAGTATAAAGCAATGTCTACAAACAAGTATCTAGCTATGACTAGTAACACATACATATCAATGTCTACAAACAAGTATCTAGCTATGACCAGTAACAAGTACATATCAATGTCTACAAACAAGTATCTAGCTATGACCAGTAACAAGTATATAGTAATGTCTACAAACAAGTATCTAGCTATGACCAGTAACAAATACATATCAATGTCTACAAACAAGTACCTAGCTATGACCAGTAACAAGTATATAGTAATGTCTACAAACAAGTATCTAGCTATGACCAGTAACAAATACATATCAATGTCTACAAACAAGTACCTAGCTATGACCAGTAACAAGTATAAAGCAATGTCTACAAACATGTATCTAGCTATGACCAGTAACACATATAAAGCAATGTCTACAAACAAGTACCTAGCTATGACCAGTAACACATATAAAGCATTGTCTACAAACAAGTACCTAGCTATGTCTACAAACAGGTACATAGGTATGACCAGTAACACATATAAAGCAATGTCTACAAACAAGTACCTAGCTATGTCTTCAAACAAGTACATAGCTATGTCTACAAACATGTATCTAGCTATGACCAGTAACAAATACATATCAATGTCTACAAACAAGTACCTAGCTATGACCAGTAACAAGTATAAAGCAATGTCTACAAACATGTATCTAGCTATGACCAGTAACAAGTATAAAGC
>ENA-OREC01000542-OREC01000542.1-marine-metagenome-genome-assembly--contig:-NODE-542-length-15295-cov-13.096793_pt1 | contig 15295 bp, 7 predicted proteins | sample MGYA00248626_ERZ508543 | MGnify/ENA primary metagenome ERZ508543 (study PRJEB26211, sample SAMN05518279) | marine metagenome | isolation source: Puget Sound, Washington, USA | host: Bankia setacea... | reverse complement strand
TAAACCCCTTTAGTTGTTATTATTAGTTTCAATCCATAAGTACATAAACCCCTTTACTTGCTATTATTAGTTTCAATCCATAAGTACATAAACCCCTTTAGTTGTTATTATTAGTTTCAATTCATAAGTACATAAACCCCTTTAGTTGTTATTATTAGTTTCAATTCATAAGTACATAAACCCCTTTACTTGCTATTAATAGTTTCAATTCATAAGTACATAAACCCCTTTACTTGCTATTATTAGTTTCAATTCATAAGTACATAAACCCCTTGACTTGCTATTATTAGTTTCAATTCATAAGTACATAAACCCCTTTAGTTGCTATTATTAGTTCCAATTCATAAGTACATAAACCCCTTTAGTTGCTATTATTAGTTTCAATTCATAAGTACATAAACCCCTTTACTTGCTATTATTAGTTTCAATTCATAAGTACATAAACCCCTTTACTTGCTATTATTAGTTTCAATTCATAAGTACATAAACCCCTTTAGTTGCTATTATTAGTTTCAATTAATAAGTAAATAAACCCCTTTAGTTGCTATTATTAGTTTCAATTTATAAGTACATAAACCCCTTTAGTTGCTATTATTAGTTTCAATTTATAAGTACATAAACCCCTTTACTTGCTATTATTAGTTTCAATTTATAAGTACATAAACCCCTTTACTTGCTATTATTGTCATTAAATGTACACTGTCTTCAAAGGTGGTTTATATGTATGTATAGTCTTAAAATGTTTAAAATTCTTCCAATATTCTCATCACATGGCATGAAATCAATTATACTAGAATAAAGTAGTGTCTTTAATTATTATGCATGAATTTGTGAAAAGCCCAGTCAATAATACTAAGTTAATCACCATTAAAGCATTATCTCTAATTACTACAAATTGTCGTTCTACACATATTGACTGCAATGTGTCACCAATTATCATCAATGAAATATAATACTAATTCCCTTAGTAGTAAAACATGTACTTAATGATAATAATTCTCGTTATTGTAAAACGGGGTGAACTTATCTGAGAATGGGCATAAACTTTATTCAAAAGAATTAAATCAAAATGCCATGAGGAAACGGAATTACAGTTGTACCATATTTGAAAACATGAGTTGAGAAAAGATTTTATTTCATGTTTTTTTTACCTCTGACGTAAACATTGAACTAATTCTGCGATCTTGGTTTGAGCTTTCCTGGGAAAACTGGGTAATGATTTTGTTTGAGAGTGCACTATAGCAGCACCAAGAACATTCTCACAAGATTAACCCCAGGTCTGTTGCAATGCACTCAGCAGGAAGTGGAAATGGTTTGGCTCATATGTACATAATTATAAGGTGTTCAGTCAGTAAAGAGACTACGAATCGGTAAATAGACATCGAGTTATAGCTTAGTTCTGACAATGTGTGAGATAACTAAGATTCTCTGTCTTATGGTATAATATTTTTCGGTAATTCTGTAGCTTGACTAAGATTGTCGGCAGTTAGTGGTAAAATTGCGCACAAGTTACCGAATCTCTTTTGGGATACGACACCTTAATTTTACAGCTTTTTTATCCCCGACATGATCTGAATCTGTTGCACTTGTAATTTGGGAAGGCGTTCTTTGTTCCTTGGAAAGTTGATTCTGTTGATGCGTTCTAGATATTTCATACTCCTTTCAGCAAACTGCACGAGAAGTCATAAAAGTTGCTGCGGTTAGTACATACTGGTGTATGACTTAGCGGGTAATTGGCTGTGAGATTCTAGAAGTATTGGCAGTATGTTGTACTTTGCTTGGTATCCCAAATTAGGAACATATGAAACTGGTAACAAAACATGAAAATGTGGTGAATTAGTCTATAAGTACAGTGTTCCATTTTCTGCTTGGCCTTGCATGCTTGGCCTTGAGATTAAGATTTAATATTCAGGAAAGCCCCGAAAGCTTCAAAGTCAAAGTGAACAATTGCCCTCGACATTTGGTTAAGCTCTATTTGAGATTGACATATGTGCACATTTTCATGCAATGATTGACTTGTGTTTTTTTAAGGCAGCTGAAGGCTTTTGTTGCATAATTTCATGATAACCTTACATATATTATAACATTTCACCCTTGACCTTACCGTAGTTAAGCTAAACTAAGAATTAAATTTGAGGGAGTTAATTTATATCCAAAAATGGTGTTGAATATTGTGTACATTTAATGTCAACGTTTTCTGTAACAGAGCTTAAATGTTGTGTATTTAGATAGACTTAAAACATTTAATCCGAAGATTCATTCATGATGGTGAAGAGGGTAATAACAATGTTTATAAGTAATTGTGTAGCTCTGATATGTGTTAGGTTTTGTTTTGATTTTTGGGCAAGTAACATTTGTTACCTGTTTACTGAAACAATTTACCATCCTTCGCATGTTTTTTTGCCAAACAAATCTTTTGATTCCTTTATTTTGTAAGGCACTGTATGTGTTTGTGGTTTGACGTTCTCTGGACTAGTAGCTGTGAAAATAAGAGAAATGATACAAGTTTTAATCAAGTCTGACAGGTAGGATTGTATAAGAATGTGAATGTTTTATAAAAGCAAGCGGTGGCCTAATGCCAAGATGTACTTTTACACATGCAGTCTGACATTTACCTGGCTATTTTTAGTTTCTCCCTGGGTGACAGAAATAATTAGTCGACATGCGGTAAATTGGAAATTCCAGGTATAGTGTACAAAAGGTTGTGTCGACGATTTCGTGTCGATGATTTCGCCTATTTTATTCCATGTTTCTGTGTCACAGGAACCTCAGATGTCATGACGAGCCTGTAATTAAATGAGAGAAAAAAGTAACACAACCAGAGTTGCAGGGAGAGTGTAACAGGGTTGATTACTGATCACAAAATCATGCTGTTCATGACTATAAGAAACTCCAGAATCAACCATGATGTCAACAATATAACAGTATTAACTGTAGATATCACGATGCTTTTCTTATTTAGAGTCATATTGGCGCACTACTTTTGTGTGCCATTATTTCCAGTACAATTAATCAAATTTAATCAAATAAAATGTAAAGGTTCCACGGTAACAGTTAAGACTGTAAAACCAAGATTGAATTAGTTTAATTGACAAAAAAATTGTTCATGACAAATTTTCTGTAACAGTGAAAGAACTGGTTTCCTGCGTGACCTTCAAACATGGATTTTTGTCATGATTGTTTAATTATACCAGGGAAGTGTGCATGCCAAGTCAGTGCCCCTGATTATGTACAATGTAATGTAGAGAAAACTAGGTGCATTTTTCTCCATTTTTCGCTGAATGATTTGATTGGTTAACGATTGCAGATTTATTTTCTCTCCTATTTTCTTTGAAAGGCATGGTTGTGATTGATATATCCATGTTCCCAGCATTAATAGCCCACAGCAGTTGTGACGATTTAATGACGTAAATGAGACAGAAACTAAACAAGAGTCTGCTATTGTCCCGTAACCAGGTGTCTAAATACAGGCGGTAAAATTTATAGCTATGTATGACGTGGCTTTCAACTGGTCTAAATGTGTTCAGTAATGAAATTTGTAAGTGGTGAAAGCCTTTATAGAACGTTTGAGGGACATGGTGAACTGTGCGACAATGGGTTGAACTAGAGCCCTGTAAAGTTCAATTGTTATAATGTGTTATTCCATGGCCTTGATTTGGGTGTTTGAATGCAATTGTTGAGTTATTTCAGATTGTAGAGTTATTTCACCGAGGGTCAGGAGGTTAGAACTATGTCACTGATATTGATGTAGGTCAGTGTAGACTGGAGCGGTAAGGAAGTCACACCGATAGTTTAGAGTTTAACGTTTACCTGCCTGAACTGAACGCTTGGGTTTATGTCATTACAATCTATTTGGTGAAGTTATCGTTAGAATGTACTGTTAGGTTTAGTTAATGGTTAGTATTGGTGCTGTAGGGTTGTGGACTTGTGCATTAATGTGTCTTATTGAAACAGTGCTGTAACTGGAGTACCGATATTGTAAAAACCCTCTGTGCTTGTGTCACTTGAAGAATCTATAGATCGAGGCTAACCATTGACACAGTTATCAGTGCAGCGAAGTTGCCGATGGTGGGGTGCAATATTTTGGATTTATGTTTGCATCATCACCACCGCTTTTGTATTAATGGGTCTGGCTAGAAGTATTGAGCTTGTGCAGACATTTGGAATTTGTAGGCTATTGATTGTAAGTCTGTTCTTCATTCTTTTACAGAGATGGCCCTAAAATGTCTACAAGCTGAACAGTTCAATGGATTAAATGTGTCCAAGTTGGATAACAGTGATATAAAAATGCAAAGTGACAGTGAGTCGGACAGTAAGACGGACGGTCGTGAAAACCAGTTACGAATTTCCCTGCCGACTATGGATGAGAAAAAGTTACATATCGACGAAGACGGAAACAGACCAAGTGTCATAGAGGACGAAGATAGCTATCAACTTCCAGATACTCAAAATCATGAGCTCCAGAACTCAGAGAATCATGAGTTACACAGTACTAGTGCTCGAGAACATGATTTACCAAGCCCTGTACAGAGTCCTGGCTGCGACGCTCGGATCCTTTCCAGTGTTCCGGTTCCCCTACATCTACAGTTGGATCGTCATAGAGAACAGCTAGTAGGGGAACCACAGCTACATGTACAAGAAATGAGTTCCACAGTCCCTTCTCCAGGTAATTACACAATTTTAATATGTTTATTAGTGATTGCCTAGAAACAACCACCTAATTTTAGTCTCCCGGTTTGAGTGTATTTTTGATGTTATGTAATCTTCATGATACAGTATTCAAAATTTAAAAAATCAACACAGGAACTTTCAGTTGCCACACATACAGGTTTTATTATTTAGTGGTTACCATGACACATAATTGATATATGATATATTATTGAAAAGTCATTTAAAATTAACATGAAAACAATAAACTAAAATGACGCATTTCCAATTATTTTATTGAGTGAATTCTAGATTATAAACAAATTTACAACAAACAGATGAACTTCTATTGAAAATTGATATAATATAATCTTATAAATAATTAATGCATGTGATACAGAAACATGTATAATAATTATTTCAAAAGTTTCGGCATTTGTTAAGTTTTATCTTATTTTGGTAAATACAATTTTGATTAATTCAGGTATTCTATGAGAAAAAGGATACACGAAAGTATTAATTTTGTTACTATTTACCCTAAATCACACTACCTGCTAATTGAAGTAAATATACCAAACCAACTGTCAATTATTCATCAGTGTTATTAATTTTAATGAAACACGTTTAATTATGAAGTTCTGAAAAATGTCTGTATAATAAAACCAAGAATGAAAGAAAGCCAAGTAATAAAAATAACTGTCCAAGAAAATAAATAATTCATGGATACCATAAATGTTGAAACTGGATATGACATAAATGTTAAATTTTTAAATGTTTGTTGAACAAAAGTAATAAAAATTAAGTTAATCAATAAATTGTTTACATAAAACTTTTCCAAGTAGACATGTATGTGGATTTATGAGTTCTGAGAATTGTGCAAGTAGATGTGTATGTGGATTCATGAGTTCTGTGAATTGTGAATGCAATACAGTTACTAAATTAATTTAATGTAAATTTATAACAATTTTGGATACCCATTGTATAACAACATCATTTAACCCAGTGTTCAAAAGTTGTCAGCACTTTATGTAATTTCCATATGCATAATTTATTTTGACAAAATTAAGCCTAGTCTACACACTATAATAAATCAAAATTTAGTTTATGTAAATGGTCATAAAAACTATTTCGTTTTGCTCTGTGTTTGATATAAATAATTTTTGATTCTGTGTAAATTCTTTTAGTTCTTCATGTTATTTCATTTAATCATCCAATGACAAAATGTAGATACAAATGTTCATTTTATATATGAATTAAAAAAAAGGTATTTATGAAAAGGCAAATATATATTCACTAGAAATGAGTTTTCCTTTATTGTTTAATGAATTGATAAAACATGTTGATATCAATATCAAATCTATCACTCGTTTTTTACAAATACATGTTAGCTCAAAACAGATCTAAAAGGAAGAAGGTTACACTTTTTGCAGGCGTTGTCAGCCAAACTAACATTTAAATATTGAATTTACCTAATGAACAAGTGATCCAATAAGTACAGTTAGTTCACGATAAATAGATTGAAGTTTTTAACAATATTTGAACCCTTTTTTTAGAAAACTTACATGTAATATTTAAAAAGCTAATGAACAATTGATTGAATATATTATATAAGTACAATAAGTTCATGATAAATGGATTCATGTGTTAAATAATATAATTGTAGTGTTTGTTCTCCTATTACATTACATTCTCATTGGTAACTTTCAAGTGCTTTGTCTTTATACAAATACTCCCTACCATGCAGCCTTATTATTTACAATACCACCCTCTCTGGTGTTAAACTTCTATTGTTGATAGTTGGAATGTAAACATTAACCAAACTGAACAAAAAAGGGCAAAAACTGTGACATAGATTTTTCCACAATCACTTCTAACATTAGAAGAAATAGAAACCTAGACCTAAAATAGGAATGAAGTGAATAACTCTCAGGTTAATTTAGTTTAAATAACACAACTAAAGAATGTTAACATTGTATTCTATTTTCCTAATCCAAACAACCTGCTAGACTAATTACAAGGAAGAAGTATGGCTATAGAGTTGGTGTTTGTCCTCTTACACTGACCTAATCTTTCCCCTACCCAGCATGTGTCAGGGCAGATATTTAGACACTTGTCAGTTCTCCGAAGGGACTCGATATTGAAAACATATATATGACAGGTTAACCTACATCTTTCCTGGAAAATATCAAACATTTTTTTATTATATATTTTAAACAGATTTTTCTAGGGGTGATCTTGTAGGGAACAACTGACAGATATAGGAAAGCAATTATCTTGCCCAAAGAGGTCTTTATGTGGAAACGCGTGGTAGTAATGCATCGTATAGAAATGTGACATAACAAAACATGTTTTGCATTCTTTGTTAGGCGGGAACTGCATGTTTCAGGTTTTAACTGCTGCAAAATAAGTTGAATGTTTGATGAACGCTAATTTGTACGCACATCAAAGGGATTGCCGCTAATGTAATTTTCTGCATAAAAACTAGGCCATGTTTGCTAAAGCTCTTTCTATTCTTGCATGAATATTTGCATGTGCATAATTAGCTGGCTTTATGAAAAAGGAGGAAAAATGTGCCAATAGCTATATCACTAAGTTTTATTGCTTTCTTTATTCTATAAGATTGAGTATTGGCAATAGGGTATATGATGTGCAATGGCCTACTGCATGCTGATGAGAATGGTTAAATAAATGGATAAATACTGTACAGAAGTGACGGTGGTAACATAAAATGAAAACTAAACATTTCCTGAGGAGATTTGGTGAAAGTTCATTTGTTAAAACAGGGAGTGTTAGGTTTGTATAATTGTATGAAAATTTGCAAGTCTCCTTTTCAATCATGCCCCATTAAATATAGCCAGAGGTTTGTACCGACATGTTTTCATTGTTGCATGTATGTGGCGGTGAGATGACATTTCAATTCATTTTTTTATTACCACATGACGTCAGTCTCTGCCCACATGCAAGTGCAACACGCTTTTTATTGTTTGCTGTTTCACAACTTTTTGTTAAACTGTGTTAGAAAAAGGTGGCCTATTTGACTTGTGAAATGAGAACATATGTGCACAAGTAGTAGAAGTAGGTTATTAAAAAGGATTGTGTTACCTGCACTAAGTGAAAACATGTGGTTTGACACAGTTTAAGAAATGAAAAGTTATTTTTAAGGTCTATGTAAGTTTATTTTCAAGGTCTATTCAATACTCAACTACAGCAGGTATACATTGTCCCAGATTATGACTTTGATGAAGTTCTTGATAACAAGCATGTACCGTATTTAGTAACCCCAAACAACTATATCGTGTTACTCCCTACTTTAGAACAAAACACCAACAAAGTAAATAATAACAAAAATCACTCCTGTCAAGTGAATCTTATGAAAGAATAATTATGAAAAAAGAAAAGAAATTTAAACGTTATCAATTTCTAAGCTGTAACTAGGTGATTGTTAATTCTTTTTCTCAACATTGACGTTCAAAAAATGTACATGTGGAATTAAAGGTTTGATCTGATGATTCTGTCACTTTCTTTAACCCTAATACACCCACAGTAATATGTCTCGCCAACAAATTGATTGATTATGACTTGAATCATTACCATTAAAAAAGAATAGCAATTTCAATACCATTCAAATACAGATTTTATAATAGGGTTCAACAAACATGAGCATTCACATGATGCAACATATTGAGGGAACACCCATAGTAGGCGAATTGTGTAATCAAACTTTATGGCGGCCATTATCGAGGGAATAAAAGCGATATGGTTCTAATTATGCTATTGAATATAGAAGCAGATAAATCCCTTTTGCATTTACCCTATGATTGGTACTAAGTTTCACAGCCTTGTATGTGTCAAAAATGTTCTTGAACTTTTTGTACTGACTGGAAAATTTCATAGCTTGTGACAGTTTTAGTAATTTTAGTAATGATTGTCTTATATTGAAACTTTGCGGTATTAAGATGTCTGTATTCTTATAATCTTGTTTTCCAGTCTACAACTTTCAATACCAAGAGTATGTCGGCTGGTTTGGTGCAAAATTAAAAACAAATTGTGTATGTCTAAACTGAATGATTTGTATGTCTATTGCCAAATTGTATGATTATTTTGTCTGTCTGTCTGCCCTGCCATTCCTTAGAACAAAGTTTCCCTATCTCAGTCTCACTTTTCATCTTGATCACTGTCTGCATGTTCCAAACTTGGCTGCTGGCTGTCGGTGTGGAAATTGGTTCCATGGTTGTTGAACCCAAAGACTACGAATGTGTAGGGTAATGTGAGAGAGGGAAATTTTGACAGATTGAAACATAATTAGCAGTTGAATGTTCTTTGGGCGGGTGCAGCATTTTGCATGAAGAGTTTCAGTCGTAACCATGGTAATGATGTGACGTTTTGCTTCCAGTTTCCGAAATCCATTTGGTGTGTCTTGATTTTCATGTCGAAGCATTTGGAGCCGCAGAAATTAAACTTTTTATACTCAACAGCAGAGTCAACTGTTCAAATTAGTTTACTCTGCTTTTGTATAATTGATGTTCCTTAGACATGGTATTTTGATTGGCAAGGTTAGGAAATTAGGGTTTAAGGGTTAGGGATAAGGTGTCAGCATCAGTGTTGAAGGATGAAATTACTTTGAACTCCATGTACCTTTGGAAATGTCCACAAAAGTTAACAATGATCTTTGAGTACTGTATTTTCATTCAAACAATTAAGTTGGTATTTAGCAATGAATACAAACAAGAATATCAGAATAGTTTTGGTCATAGTATTAAAAGTACCCTCCTGAAGTTTACTTCTCTGTTGTGAAATATGTATTAAAGTTCAATCCCATTCTTAACAAAGGGGAAGTTTACGTCTGTGTGTACATATGTATAAGCAGAGATTAGATGTTAATCTTGGGCGTGTTTAGAGCACAGATCTCATGCTGGTAACTGTTACCTGCGCCCATGGAAATACAACATACTAGTTCACACCTGCACAAATAACCAACACTCAGACATAAACATTGTTAAAATCAACCTTGCCTTTGGGGCGCAGTTTGCATATCTTCAAGATCATAATTTTTAATATCGTTATAATCAAATGAGCACTTTTGTAGTTACTTGTTCAATATTGGTAATTCGTTTACATTCCTGATGTATTTTTAAAAAAAAGAATGTCCAACTAATATCAAATAATGTTTTGTTTTGGAAATTGATTAAATAATTATGTGTTTTGAATTGATCAAAGGCCTTGTTGTACATGTAACTTGTCTGCTTAATCACCACAATAGACATTATACATGATTTATTTAGAGTGTCCTACATGAATTATCATTAGATTAAAGAACTAGACGCCTTACAAGTGCAGCAAAAAAAATCAGTGCACTGATCTCCATTGAACGAAATGCGTTTTCAGTGTCTGATTACAAAAGACAGGGAAGAAGTTCTAAGGCCTGAAATGCATGGGTTGTCTGGGGTGTCGGGGAGGGTGGAAAATCTGCATAGGACGGTACCGAGGATATTAATGTTGGTCCTGCCTTAAATCTTTGTGTGTGCAGCAGACGGTTTATGTGTGTATCCTGTATACTGTCTGACCCTGGTAATCTGTGGGTTGTACAATGTGCTGCATGAGAACATTCCTCCCTTCCCTTAACACTACCCCCCTCCCTGTGTTAGAAATATGCATGATTACAGGTGCTTAACCCAAAACTATTTACATGGCTTTGTTGATTAGGGGGAAGTCCTGGAGAATCCTGGGAGAAGTTCGATAGGGGTTGCCTGCTTTGTTAATTCTGTACTGAGATGTTTGGTGGAACTCATTTGTTTGTTAGATTAATTACCCAAGCAGAAGTAAACAAAGTATACAGTCAGTAATCTTACATTCCTTAGACAGCGGTGACAAAAAGGCCAAGGTAAACCTGCCGATCTTTGTTGAAAGGCGAAACAAGAAATGAGAGGAAGATTACGTCAATGTCAGTCGGTTTGATAAATCTAGGATGTAACACTTCTTTAAAGGTGTTCTAATTCTCTTGATTTGTATTTAATAGAAAGGGAATGGTAAATGGTGACATGATGGGAAGTAAGGGGAAATCTGTAACGGGTATGTCATTGACTCGCACACATGTGCACGCTGGCCAGACAACACTGATATTCGGGTTGAACCTTTTCCGCCTCTTTTTAAGGGAAGGCGACCGATGGGGAAGTTCACTGTTTCAAAGTAATCCTAACAAACATTTCAAAACACACTAAGCACAGTTTTACCCAAGCATATCTTATCTGTGTTTAACATGAGAATAAGTGCCTTTGAAGATAATGTGCGACTGACACGATTACAGCATTCTAGAATGAGTTGAACCATTATACGTCCTTGTGACAAAATGTTCAGGTATTCAAGGTCATTACTTTATTTTCGTCATTAGTGACCTATGGAAATAAATGAGTTTTAAGTATGATCATGAATCATGACAGTTGTGTGTGCACAGTCGGAATATAGCGTCTGCTTTGAATTGAAAACAATCATGTAACGTAACAGCACGAGCATTTGATTGTAATTTTGATCTACTTCCTATGAAACTTCAACGAAAATCTAAGCTGCACAAATTTATGCTTTGAAATGTTTGTTAGGGGGAGAATGAAGCCATTTATAGTTTATGACCTTTTTTTTTAGTTTCAGTATCATTTTCATTATGCCTAACTCATTAAAATCATGAAATCATGCATAATAGATTTAGCATACAGCAGACGTCATTGATTCATGTGTAGGAATGAGTTATGGTCTTGGAGGGCTCATGAAACTCTCTGCTGGCAATGTTTTTTGTCATGATAGTTGCCATGATGTTTAGCCTCAGGGTGTTTCGAGAATTCACAGACGTAACAGGTAAAAAAATTAGGCGCAGACGAAAATCTCTGGGCTATTTATAAACCACCATTTTGTTTTTGGTAAGCTTCTGTTTCATGCCACATGCCCAATGGAACTTACCTACGTCATGAAGAGTTTTTTCTCTCACTTATTTCATTAGATAAATTTGACATTTTTCATAGAAAGCTATCCCATTTCGAGTGTTTGACTTATTTACCTGAATGAATTCTAGATTTCTTAAGTCTGACACTAGGAAAACCAATTTTCAATTGTTAAAAAAGCACTTGGTGACTCGATATCCCTGCTATTTATTCCTTGATGGTTGTTTTGTCTAAAATGTTTAAACAAGAATGTCTGAAATGCTAAACAGAGTTGTGAAATCCTACTAACCCTCTCGATTCTCTGTGTTGATACTACTCACAGGTTATTACGTTTGACTTTGAAATGTTCGGCTTCATACAACTGATTTTCAAAGGTTTGGCCGACATCCTGTTTTATTGTGTTGACCTTTTTTTTCGAAACAAATACACTTCAACTTCAGACTTTATCACCGTTTGCACATACATTGCAGAGATTGCACTTGTTGATCCATATCACAATTATCCCATGTGGGAAGGTCATCATGTTCATCATTTTAAGGTTTCATTTCTTGTTTTTATTTATGTCCTTGGATAAACTTTAAACGGCTCAAGTTTGCCACAAAACTATGGTAACAGTTATTGGATCATGAAGGCAGTAAGGGCTTTTATATCATTGAGTCAGCGATAAAAATGTATGATATGAAACTGCAGTATAGAGGCCTTAGAAATAGGTCAATTCTTGAAATACGGAAAAACTTGCATGTACACCAATTATTAAATCTGTAGTGTGTTACTATTGACAAACGAATGGGGGGAAAACACGCCATCTTATCACAGACTGCTTGAACACGTGTTTGGTTTAGTTTGTTTGCATTCAGAACAATAAATAGGTCATGTTTCCCAAGCTGTTCTGATTTTTTTTAAAGTGAGTACTGGTTTTCCCTATCTATTTAAAAAGTGTTTGGCGATAACATATACTACTATAAAGGTCTTAGTTAGTACATGTACTGAGGTATTGCTGTCACGTTTGTTCTAGACTTATTTCTGATTCTTATATAATGGTTACAAGTTCCGTTGGTAAAGGGGCACTTTCCTTACAATAATGCTACATGTCACAAAGCACACCTGAAAATACAATAGTAACAAGCTAATTTCACCAATTGTGATCATTTATTGTGACTTAATTCACTTGTGACATCATTTTTTGTTTCCCAACTTATATAGATTTACAAAAAGCAAAGTGTATGAGGCCATGCTATCTTTCATATGTAGTCCAAACAATTACAAACAAGCAAACGCATTGATAAGAGTTGTAAGAAATGTAATTTTACTTTGATACGTTCTGATAATGCAATAGTAAAACATGCGTATCTACGTGCATTTTCGCATGTGATTTGAAAGAACTTTTATGATTGCGAATAAGTTGTTTTTATCACTCAATGAACAAAATTGGTAAACTGTTAAATTTCCTGTCAACTCCTACAACTGCAAATAAGGTAACGTTTCAAGTCTCCCTTCAAATTCATAATGGTCAATATATACATGTATTGCAATGAATATTTCTATAAAATGCCATATAAATTAATAAGATGTATAATCAGTGTACTATGAGGGCATTGTTTTGAGGGAGAAATGAGTTATCTGTCTTCGCATTAGACTTTTCAGAGCACTAGCCCAGTGGCTTGGAAAAACCACTAGCCTGAATGAAATTTTACTAGCCCAAATTAAAATGGTTGTAAGTGACTGGGAGTGAATACTGGTGCTGTTTTTTTCAAGTCATGTCATTATACAAATGATTAATAAACACAGAAAGCTATTTCCTTATGTTTTAATCTCTCTCATAATCCATCGACAATGAAAAAAACATAACTTCCAACATATAGCAATCACTGTCACCTCATCTAACATTGTTTCAAGTCACCTAACCTTATTTCACCTGATTTCAATCAAAACAATTGAAAAAGTTAACGATAGTGGACGTCAATTTCGATTTGTCATATGTTTTCGTGACCTCGGAAGACTGCGTGTATTTGTATGTGAGCTATTTCCAAACACTAAGAATCAACCAAGATTTTCTGCTTGCGATAAAGCCTAAGATATTTAAGATCTTATAGAACTAATGAGAAAGTAGATATTGCATTAGGCCTATTAAATCTAGTTGGTTTATAAGTGGGTTGACTATGAGACTTCAGAGAACTGAATCGACGAGTGCAGTGTTTGTTACCGAGTTTTTAACTTGTGTAAAGTCGACTTTTCGGTGAATATTTACCGATTTGAAACTCAACCATATTCAGCTAGCCTCATTTTACCACTCGCCCGATCGGGCTAGTTACTTGGATTTTTTACTCACCCGATCGGCAAATAGCTGGACTCGTGTGACGGGCGGGTGGGTTAGGTCGAAGACTGAGTTACGTTTCTGTTGCGAACTAGCTAGTGGCATTTCATTTAAAATCATGGGTAAATTGTTTCTATTAATATGATTCTTTATCTTACCATTGGTCAACTTAGGTCAGATATCAGCCCTAGCAACTTTAATGATACGACCCTTCGAGAGGCAGCTGTTTAACTTTTACATGTATGTATGTGTGGGACTTTTAATAGAAAACACCCGAATGAATCATACTCTAACCACAATGACCTCAATTTTAACATACCAAGTATTTCGTGTTTTATATAACCACAGAAAAAGATCATGTCTATTAAAAGAAATATTCACAAGATCGGAGAACGATGAAAATCTAGGCTGCTCCTTGGAAAGAATAACATACCTTAAAGTTGGTACATTGTGAAGTAATGTATGAAATAAAAGTACATTTCGCCCCGATGCAGGTCTATTTATTAACCTGGTACATTAATGATTAAGTACTAGATGACATGGTTGATGTAATCTCACATCATGTGCATGGTAAAAATGGGACTACAGAAATTACACGCACAGACCCAGACAAGAGATTGCATGATGGGTAAGATAATTGGTCTCAGGTCACGCTGTTTTTTGTCTTGTAGTTGTTGTTTTTAGACCTTTAAACTATGAAAACTATGCCTTGGGTGACTTTATTACCATGAAAAGTACATACTGAGATGTTCAATTGTACCATGCTGTAAGATTACAATCTGACTTCGGTAAAACAATCGCCCATGTCCTTTGTTTGAGTTGCGATTAGTTTGCATTTCATGTTTATGGGACTTGACATAAAAACAAAACAAAAAAACTATGAGAATTGTTCGACTATTTTGTTGTCAAGGAGGACGTTAAGCTTGCGCCACCTTTATGTTTATGTTTATTTTGGCTTCCTCATAGGATTGACATAGTTGTCCTGAGTTTTAACTAACACCTACTCACCTATTTAACTAACACCTACTCCTCTATTTAACTAACACCTACTCATCTATTTAACTAACATCTACTCACCTATTTAACTAACACCTACTCACCTATTTAACTAACACCTACTCACCTATTTAACTAACATCTACTCACCTATTTAACTAACACCTACTCACCTATTCAACAAACACCTACTCACCTATTTAACTAACACCTACTCACCTATTTAACTAACACCTACTCATCTATTTAACTAACACCTACTCACCTATTTAACTAACATCTACTCACCTATTTAAATCTAAAGGACATACACATACATATGAAATAAATGAACGCCCTTGAAACATGCAAAGTTAAATGTAGTTAAACTTTTATCATGAGATCTTGGTGGCTTTTTTTCTCTCTTGCA
>ENA-OREC01000541-OREC01000541.1-marine-metagenome-genome-assembly--contig:-NODE-541-length-15304-cov-12.366520_pt1 | contig 15304 bp, 10 predicted proteins | sample MGYA00248626_ERZ508543 | MGnify/ENA primary metagenome ERZ508543 (study PRJEB26211, sample SAMN05518279) | marine metagenome | isolation source: Puget Sound, Washington, USA | host: Bankia setacea... | reverse complement strand
CCCTAAGTTGAAGTACCGTCTAGATGCGCTTGCTGTCAAATAGTCAGAACCTGCAAATACCTTTTTATTTTTTAGGGGATCAGGCCCCCTGGACCCTCCTAACATGATTGCTTACACATTATGCAGACCATTGGTACGCACATGTGAGTGTATATGAGTGGGGTAGCTAATATTTGTGTTTAACTACCATTTATTGTATATTGAATTGTTCTGAGTATAAGACAGGATAGGGTTAAATGGTAACAAATAGTTACTATTTTCGTTTAATTACCATTTATTGTGTGATAAAATGTTATGTGCGTTATATATTATATATCGTTGAAAGGTAACAAAGCAGACATTTGACTTGAGCTCTGGATAAATTTAGCATAATTAGGGACTCTATTGGACATAAATAGGTAAAGGGATTTCCTTTTGAAATATAGCTAATAAATGAACCTTGCAATGAATGTTCATGCAAACTAAATCAGTTGATTAACAATTATGCCGGTCAGTTTCTCCACGGTACTCATGACGTTTTACGGTTGCCGATACTAAGTGATGTACATGTATATATCCTCGTATGTATGTACATCATTCTAGCGAGATTAATGGTCTTCTTGAAGTGTAGAGTACTCCGAATGATCGTGCTGACTTTGAAGTGTAGAGTACTCCGAATGATCGTGCTGACTTTGAAGTGTAGAGTACTCCGAGGCGTCAGACCCGAGTTCGACAGATGACCGAACAAGTTGTTTCTTATTGTTGCCAAAGTGAACAGTCGACGATGGTGCATCCATGGACACACATTCTGGATTTCTAGGAGGAGGGCGCAATGGTTTGTAATCTATAGTTGGTGGTTCGGAAGCTGCGTTTGGATAGGAATAGGAATTCTGAAAAGTATAGATTAAAATGTATTATTTGACTGCCTGCTCTACGTTATACAACACTTTAGTTGAAAGGTACCGAAGCGTTCACGTACATTGTGTAGATCCACACACTTTTTTGACTGCCTGGTTTACTTCATGAAATACTTTCGGAAGCGTTTACGTATGTACGAATATGAAACATGCAAGAAAAGACAAATGGGCAGTAGAGCAATCTTGTGATTTTTGATCTCATTCATTTTGTTTCCTTCCATTAATGGTATGTTACATATGTATGTCATAAGCATGTACATGTCCACTTATCAACTTACGCCATTTCTACCCAAGCTAGAACCCATGGTTGGAGCACTGGGTAATCCACCTTTTTGAACCGATGGCGGAGGTGGAAATTGTGGCTGGCCTGATCCAAAACCTGCATGATTAGGGTTGTAGGGAGGGGCTTGCATTTGAACAGCGTTATTAACTGCCATAGGACCGGGCTCGTATGCTGGCGGTTGACCCGTGGGCGTTCCATCCACTGCTGTTAACGGTCCGTTGGGTTGGGAATTTCTTCTGCGTCGGCAAAATCTGTGAAAGAAATATGATATGAATATGAGTCCTAAAGTATGATGAGGTAGGGAAGAGTAAGAGGTAGGGAGGAGTAAGAGAAAACAAAGCAAAGGCATTTCATGTAAAACTGCATGCTCAGGTCAGGCAAAGCAAGTTACACTTTGATCTGCAAGATCACCTGGGGATAACGTAAGGTAAGACAAAGGGAAGTTCAAAGTTCAGTCAGTTGATCAGTCAGTTTTATTCGCTGATTAGTTATAATATAATAAAGGAATGCTACTTTACAACAAACACGAGACTACACAATTAACACTCGATCTTATGGGACTATGACAAAAGCTAGTCCGAGTGGGGACCCGGCGCACCCCTAACCCAACCCTCCTATAAATCGTCGATCAGAGGTTTCAAATAGCGTCACAATATACCATTCGTCGTCCTTGTTTTCAAAGAAGTTCAGTTTTGACATTGTATTTATAAACAGAATGTACGTTTGTTTCTGCAGTTCAAAAATAATGTTTTAAATAACGTCTCAATGCGTCTTTAGCGTCATTGGGCCCGCTGTATAAACAATCGTACGACCGATTTTAGCGTAAGTTTGGTCGTACGCTATTATTAAGATTTGCTTACCGTTGCATAACGCATCGTAGCTAAGAATTATCGTACGATACGACGTATATTTACGACTGCTAGTGACCACACGTAAGTCCCAAATTGTATATGTAATAACTAGACTACTCTTCATTTGGGGATACACATACACAGACGTTTAGGTTTTCCTATGTTTAAAAATAGCAACATCATTTTACTTTTTAACATTTAGAAATAGAATTATCAAATAAATCAATAACTTTAGGAAATTAATGTATCGATCACGTATATATGATATCAATTAGACTTCAGGCATTGACGCGGTCAAAAGGAGATCCTTTGTTTAGCACTCAACAGTAAAAGAGAAATACTTTGTCTTTCTCAAGAATTAAGATAGTACAAAAAAAGTAATTGACACATTTTCAGTCTTGATATAGTAAAAACAGAAATTATTGTTTCAGTACAGTTCCAAATATAGACACAATGCAACATTTAGCATTCTGGTTTTCAACTTTTTCGATTTTGAAATATGAAACACACATATTATATTTCTCTCTGCAGTTAATATACATTTTTATCGTACCTGATATACACACTTTCTCTGCACTAAATGCCATTGTCTGGACAGTTCTACACATTACTTTCCGATGATGATTTATTTATTGTCTTACCGAATGCTAATAACGACGATTATGACAACGATAACGACAGCTCCAATACTTCCACCAACAATTGCAGGGACGTTATTGCCATCATCTGTACCTGTAATATGATGAAAACATGTCAACTGTGTTGTTCTCAATTGCAAACAGTCAAACATGATTCGCTTACAAGTTTCTGGCAAGTTAGAATATGTATGTGAGTGTGTATCAAATTCCATAAGTCCAACGTATATGCATTGCGATTTGACATACACATGACGAATTAACTGAGCATGGTGCGAGATACTAACACTATATAACGAATATTAAACTACACAAAACACTTTCTAATGAGTACCTCACAATAAAGAAACACTTTTTAAACATTCTAACATCATCTGATTGTTTGTCTATATACAAAGAACCAAACTACAGTTGCTAATTAGCAGATACAATACAACTGTACCTTTTCCGGCTGTTAAGTTTATCGTTTACGTAAATAGTCTGTAGAAATCAATTGAAATATTGTAGAATTATTTCCGAGAATATCAACATAAGAATAATTTATTAAATTTAAAAATAGAAAATTGTTTCAATCAAAATGAAAGGGAAACAACTCAGCAACTATAAGCATGAACCAGTCTAAAACCCGTCACTCAATGGACATGTTGATGATGTCAGAATGACGTCAGTGGTGTCAATGTATATCTGGAAACGGTCATTGTGGCGTTGTTGATGAAGCGTGATTCTAAATTAAGTGTTGATCTTAGAGGTGAGTGTTACGTTGAACATTGGGACCACAAACTGACTTATACATGCTAATGAACATGATGTTTACTCTCAGTTACATTAATCGTTCTTTGGTTTGTCAACTGCTGCTTTGATATTGTTCTGTTCATATACGTTACATCTGAGTACACTGGATAAGGATTTCATAACATCAACCACTGCTATCAACTTCACCTTCCTGCCATCGTCATAACAGTTAATACAATGTAAAATTGGAGGAATTATTTTACTGCATTATACTCGAAATAGGTATGTTTTATCACGTTAAATGTTTGTTCGTGCCAGGTTGTTTTTTTTATCAGAGAGATAGGTTTTTATTCTGTATGCTTATGTTATCGTTTATTGTAAATACGCTTGATTGTTTATGTACAACCGTTATCGCCTTTTTAATTTGTTTTTGATCATATTAGAATTGAAGTAGAATATGAAATACCGTTATATATCGACTCAATTACAACGGATTGACGTTTTGATGCTTTGGTATAAACCACTTAGGCATACGGCCTTGGTGGTTATTAACTACGCATCAGAACTCCAAAACGTTGCGTATGGGCCGATTTATAACGGTATTTCAATGCTTAATCATGCTAAAAAGAAACACTAGTTATTGTACATTATATAATTGAGAAATACTATTTATTGAACACTATACACTAAACAAACACTATGGTATGATCAGTATGCATTATGATTTTTGTAAAATTGTGTCAGCATACAAATGCTTTAAATTCTAATATAATGATATCCACCTTCCGTTTGGCTCCAAAACATTAACATCAACCTATATCTAAAACAGTTTTTTGTTTGCTTAAATCCTAAATTATCAAAACATGCAATGAAAACTCTTGGTGAAATTGAGAAACGGGTACATACATCGCTTAACATTTCAAATGTGCGTCCATTGTAACAAATACCGCCACACACACAAGCTGACATGTTTGTATTTACCGGTACATACCGGACTGTTTCTCTGTTGTACAAGAGACGCCATCATCGGCAAGGTACTGTCCGTCTGCACATCCACACGAGTACCCAGACGGTTTTGGCAAACAGAACGAACTACAGTCACCCTTACCATCGTTTGCAGAACATGGAGTTGACACTGGCGGCAACAAAAACAAACAGAAGTAGAAAAGACAGTCAGTTAGCATAACAACGTGTATATACATGTACATACAAAACTGTAGAAATGTGATGGTAGTAAGAATTGGATTCCAAATACAAATATAGTGAGTATTTTTGTTATCACATTTACTTATTTGATCATGTTCCGTAAAATGGTATGTGTCCAGGCATATTTATAACATTATCTGGCATTTGACATATCGAGTTTAAATACGTTACTTATATATAGATAGTTATTAATATTATTATTGTTTATGATCAAGCGTTCGATTGCCTCGTGTGTAGCTTGTCCCAAGACGTAATTTGTTCTACAGTCGAATAGGCTTTCAAAACAATGTTGATGGCAGCAATTGCGGTATGACATAGTGTTGGATGATAAAGAGTAAATTAGACGGATGCTGTGATAGAAGGCGTTATGTTGATTTTAGAACGGAATATATGTGGTATATTTACATGTGTATGGAGCATTAAACAAGGCCAGTGAGTGGAGCCGTCCCATTTCGGGAACATTTACCACAGTTGACACCACATCACTGTTACTGGTCAATACGCGCTTTATGTACCTGTAAACAAAATCCCAACGGTTACCAAGTCATCGCTTCTTTTAATAATGAATAAGAACATCACATCCCACTAGAGCAATTCGTTTAAATTGTTTGTGGTTTCAGTATAAATGTCTTCTTTAAAATATTTAAACATACAAAAACGTATGTTTGCTTTTAGTCGTTTTAGAATGTCGGCATATAATTATATACTAAAAGAAGAAGCAGGTAGATGTCGTAAACCGAAAACAATACGTTATAATGAAACATAATGTAAATCATACCACATTTTAGAAGATGAGTACCCCATTTTTTACTTGTATGTTCTCTATATTGCGAATTAAGAAAATTGTTGATAGGTAAATATTATTGGCAATTGTTTATATATGAACATGTATTAACTTGTTAAAGACTGAAAATGAAAACATTTTTTGTTTGAATGATCAATATACATTTAATCTTATTTTGATCTTAAACCGTAATGGGAAGAATGGAAATATTCTCTGAATGAAACGTTTCTTCACTTATTTTGACTTAAATATATACGTTTGACAGTCATCTTGATTTTGACATGACCTTGACCTGAAATTGAAACTTTAACACCAGAAATGGATTCTGCATAGATGAAAACTCATAAAAAGACTTCTTATACACCATTCCAAGGTAAGTGGTCGGAAAGTTAATTTTCCAGATGTGTTCTGGTGGCCATCTTGGATTTATGCAGATTACGAGAGTTTCACAAAGCTGAATTTGTTCTAGGACCCCATTAGATTACGAATCACTAAAACAAGTTCATAGGAAAGAACTTTTCTAGGTTCCGAAAATGTCAAATCGACTTTACAAACATTGAATGGTTTTGGGTTTGTGGTTATTATCATCATACAACTACTCGCACATGTTTATATTTCATAATATTTACGTTCTACTCCAGCCGGTGTAATACACATAGTTGTCGGCATATTGTACGTCCATCATATTAGCTCCATCGTCCGTAAAGAACCGTGACCATTTACCTTCGTAGTCTATACTATAGAGTACATCAGTATAAAAGTCGGCCATGTACAAACGTTTGGCTGAAATTACAAAATATCATAGTCCCTGTGGTTATAGAAACAATATCCACAAGAGAAGAATGATAGTCATTTGTTTCAGTGAAACATCGATTATAAGGTTAACTGCAATGTTAATTTCCGTCGACTATGATTAAGCGATTTGTTTATAAACACGAGGCGTGACGTCATTTAGATTTGCAAACAAATCGTCCAATCAAAATCGATGTTTCAAAGCGAGTGTAGCAGAAGTATGTTTCACCGAGTGATGACCATATTAATATTTTTTCCGAGTGACCTAATTTTACCATGAGTGAAAAAATCAATTGTCTTCTACACGAGTGACCTATTTATAATTTGATATTTTAGTGAAACATCTGAACAATGATTTAATTTATGCAATTCAACCGTTTGGAATGTTATTTTCACTACTTGGATCAGTGTAATATCGTGTTTATTTTACTGATATTTCATTTAAACTACTATTAAGTATACAATCACAAATGATCGAAGTCTGATCCAAATTTATTGTTCTTATAAACAAATATGATGTGAGATGGGATATTATCAAACATAGTACAAGACATGTGTTTTCTTAATATACAAAAAAAGCGTAGCGTACCGTCAAACTTGCTCATGGTAATGAGTGTACAAATATGGCGTCGTAAAGTTATATACAACTACTTATATTACATATGCTTTACCTTCATAGTCAGCAGTTAAACCAGCAGCAGAAGAAAATCCGTCGTCGATGGTTAGTATGTTAGTTCCGTCCATATGAGACCTGTACAACTTGTTCTCTTCGTAATCCGTCCAGAACATGTAGCTAATGGACAAAAAGAAGTCAGTAAATGATAATATTTGCTTGATAATGAATATATTTCGGTTCGATGTGCACGAATAAATTACTATTCTAACATGATCCCCTATAATCAAAGAACACAACTACCGAAGTAAATAAGCCGATATAACACGGTACTATTCCCGGATGTTCCGCTTTTGTCACGTGTAAAAACTGCCTATAACAATCAAGTGAAAACAAAAGTATTGACCTATATCTGAAAGTATTAAAGTTAGAATAAAAGGGGAACAACTCAGCAACTAAAATTAATTACGCGTTGCTCAGTCTAAAGGACTTGACGTACATGTTGATGAATGTCAGAATGACGTCAGCCCTGTCAACATATGCATAGTTTTACTGGAAACAGTCATTTTGCCGATTTGGAGTGTAGGATTTATAGGAATAAGGACACACTGAACGTATTGTGAAATTATTCTAGAATACTGTCTCTTGAAAATCGGGATCACAAACTGACCTTAACCTGGTAGTGTCTGCATGTTGATTGTTGAAATCATGTTGCTTTTAATTGATGCTTCGAGAACCTATTCTTGTGTTCGTACCGCTGTTTCTATTTGTCAAATACCAGTAAAGGATTCCCAGGAAAAGGATTACTTAACCGCATGTCAGCTTAGCCATGTGTTCTGGTAATTTACAGCTACACAGTTGTAAGATTACAGAAACGTTCAGTTTATACTTACTTAAAGCAGGCATGTCTTGTTTTATCAAATTAAATGTTTGATCATGCCGGTTTTAATTGTGTAGCAGAGATAATGAGTTGATCTTTTTGTAGAATTATCTTGTTATTGCAAACACAACTGGTAATTGGGTTCAACTCACATTGGTTGAAGTAATCCGGCAATATAAATATTCAAAAAGTAACAACCGCTTTCGCAAATATAATTGGTGGTTGATCCCGTTAGACTCGAAATAGAATATGATATACCGTAATACATGCATTTAACTGGAAAAAAATGCTTGTTTCACAATCGAACTAAAATAAAATTGTATAAACAAACTGGCACTCCAGCTTCAGTCGTTGTCTCCCCTAAACAATTATTATAAGCACATAATTGTTTAACACCAATCTAAAACAATTAAATACTGTAAAAATGATTGTTTTCTATCTGCATCGATGTACCCTCTTCCTGTTAATACCCACCCTGTGTCGATGGTGCGACCGTTCAACAGACTATTTCTGCTCTTTATCTAAACCTGCGAGTTTTGTAACGAGTTCGCTAATCGGCTTACGTAATGTGTCATCTGCTATTTGAATTTAGATAGAATAATCAAATAATAGCTCGCAACGCTGCTCGTTATACCGGAAGTTGGAAGGAAGGACTCATCTAAAGAGTTTACACTCACTATTTTAAGTAAAACAAAATGTGTCAATGAAAATTACAAAGACGGGTGATTTTAACTCCAATTCCTGGTTACTGAGTCGATATACAAGGCTGTTTCATATTTATTTATTTTTTTAAATCAAGTGTCAAGTTCTTGTGTCGATTAAAGTCGTTAATTAATCATTATATTGTGAAAATGTAAATATGTTTGTATCCTTAACACGTTCTCCATTATATTAATGCATCGAAATGTACACGTGTCACAAAAAACACAATATGAAATTACTTTCACGGAATATTAACACGTGTTAACACATAACGGGGTATACATCTGCTGCTAAAATGAAAACTGGAAGGGATCTTGTGGCGGTAGTTACGTTTACAGGAAATATATACCCTTCCTTTGGATCCACTACTATCCCCCTCGGTTTCTTGCCTGTGCTGATCAGTTTCTTATGCGTGCCATCCAGAGCGAGAACACCGATACCTGCAAATGCTGTTGTATTAGTTGTGCTGGAGCGTACAGATGTGTAAAACACGTTTCCAGTACTGTAGTCTATTGCAAGATTTTCGGCATATGATCCAATCTTATCTGAAAATAGATATATGAACTTAGATCAAACCTAGACTTATTTTAAAAGTAAGAGTAAACATTATACAAAGTTAAAAGAGAACACTGCACATGGTTATATTTTACATTTTTGTGTTTGTTTCGACGATATTTAACAAGGCAGCAGATTTGACATGAGTCAATCTTTCATAAGGCCCTCAAAGATGATAATATTGCTATTTAGATAGTGTTTTTAGATGGAGCCAATGTTTCTCTTATAATGTTGAGTGCTAAACAAGTGAACTACTGGTACCATTTTAACGTCTTTGGTATGACGCGGTCCTTGACTGGAAATTTAACCCGGGACCTTCCGCATTTTTCTCTGCATAAATCTTCTGTATTTTTTAACAAATTGCGCAACACTCAGTGGTAAAGTTGTTCAGAATTCATTGAACTTCAAGCATGTTTCATGTTTCTGTCTGTGTCTTAAAGATATCTAAACAAAACTGCTATTTCAAAGAAGGATTCTAAAGTACAATAGTAAGTCGGCCATTCTGTCGTTGTTGTTGTTGTTGTTATATATCAATTGTGACGCATCAGTAAGTCGGCCATTTGGTTGTTGTTGTTTAATAGCCACGCCTTGTTGTATTGTTGTAGAGGGTCATGTAATGAAGTTTCATTTAACCTTTTTAATGAATGTAACCATGCACTTCTACCGATGTTTTGAAACAAAACAAGTTAGTCTGCAATTAGTGTTGATGTTGTGGCTGTTGTTGAATCACCAGTGTGTTGTATTTTCGTGATGAGTGAGGATGGAATATTCCGGTAAAATTAAGATGAACTTGCCCTATTACATTCAGAGGAGATCGATGTTCTGTTGAACCAAAACAGTCAGCCAGTGTGTTGTTGTTGTTGTAGAATACCCACAAATTGCAGTTTTTAGTAAAGGAAGCGTCCTTTAAAGTTTTATGAAATTTAGCCCGATAGTTTCAGAGGAGATGTTTATAAAGCAACTGTTGACGTATGGACAACGACCCATGACAATGCAATGGCCCATCATTGTGTGAGCTTATAAGTAAATTGAAAGCAAACACAGATGTTGACCCTTATTTTCAAACATTCCTTTTTGTTTGTTATATTTTGGGGTTTGACGTTATTTAACGAGGAAGCATATTTTACATATATGTCAATCTGCCAGATTTATTTTAGTTTGATTATGAAATCACACACAAATCTATTCCTATAACCTATCAAGCCAAGTGTTGCATCATTGGTTCCATATGATTAAGAGTTGTCATTGTGGAAAGTAGCACCGCATGTTTCCCATTATGTAAAGTGGAATGGACCGAGTTATTTGATTATTACCGCCTGCTCGATAGCCTTGTGATACTAAGTGCTGGTTTAGAGTGCGGGAGGTCCGGGGTTCAATCCCCAGTCAAGGACCGCGTCATACCAAAGACAATATAAAAATGGAACCAGTAGTGCCCTTGTTTAGCACTGAACATGCAAAAGGGAAAATACTGGCTTTTTCTCAAGAATTAAGATAGGAAAATAAATACAATGGATTAAATCTGGGATATAAAGTCCGTCGCAGTCGGAGGTCATTGGCCGTTGTGGCGGTGATGAAAAAACGATATGACCACGCAGAACCGACAAAAGTCGAACGCTAAAAAAATAAATGATTATTGAAATTTTGAGTTACATACCTATATTCCCCAGGACCGAATAACCCGAGCCGTCAATATTCACTTTTTGTATCAGTCCAAGGGCTGTATCTGACCACAATATTTGCTTTCTGACAACATCGAACACAACTGCATTTGGTTTCTGTATAAACCCAGAATCTAGCGCTCTCACTGATTGGTTAATAAGAGACACCTGGTAGATTCGATGATGGGTCCAATCACCGACGTACAAGAAGTCCGTGGTTAAATGATCTGTCAAAAAACAAAACACCATTAAATACGATTTACAAAGTATACTAGGAATGTACCAGTGTGATAATAAACGGTATTGTGTTGTCTTATGCTGGTACATGAACATGCAGATCCTTGTAGTTCTTAGTTGATATATTCGCTTTCTAGATGTAAATTTACATTTAACACATACATATTATAACTTAAGAGTGTTGTGTCAGTGTGTAGTGTGTAGTGGGTTTGCTGTGATGTTTAGAACGTTTAAGTGTGTACATGAAAACTTACTCGATTTGCGAAACACACTGAATGTGCACAACATAACACAATGCGTATCTAGAACAAGTTTTAGTAATCTTAATGATTCGTTATAGAAGCCCCAATTTGGAACTTGTTCATGTGTACCTTTAGATGGGTGAGACATAAACACTTGAAAGGTACAAGTATGCATTGGTTGATACTAATGAGTATAAACGAATTAGGCTGCTCTAGATTACAGAAAATGACAATAACAGCATAAACACTGTCTAGTCGTACCTGAGGAGCAGGAAATCCCGTCTGTATGCAGGGTATAGCCAAGGCCACACTGGCAGACTTTACCACTTCCTTGTGGCAGACAGATCTGTTCACAGTTACCATTACGAACCTGACACGGACCTAGTTCACCGAAAGAAAGGTTTAGCACTTACATACTCCAATTAACATATATACACAGAGCATTAAATGAAAATCGCTTAAAAATATATAGTGTGAATGTAAATTTAGGTTTCTAAGCATTTACGTTTTGTAATATTATACATGTAGCCGTCCGTATTGTGATATATTCAGTTGGGGAACCGAGGGTGGTCACTCATTGAAATTAATCCATATACAACAGATACACCCAACATCAGTTACAGTAACCGATAGCATACGTAATATACTGGTAACATGTTTTTATAAAGTAAAATGTTACACTGAATTGTACCTAGTGATTGGGGCTGACTCGTCTCGTCTAAAATCTTCACATCTGTTAGCCCTTGAAGCGCATTCGTCTTAACCCAGCTTGTATTTAGAATGGAAGACACGTATATGGTCGAGTCGACGTCGATAGTGACCAGATGGCTCTGTAAGTTAAACAAAACTATTTAATCATCAATGGACACTATATGTATATTACCAATACTGCATCAGAGCTGCACATGTTTATGCTCAGCTTTGTATTGGAACTGCATCGTTCGAATTCAAGTCTATCGATATAAACCCTAGGATTTCTAGTAGGACCTGTCTGGAACTAGTCAAATATCTCCATGTTTGACATTGGTCAGGTTCCAATCAAACGTGCTGTATCCTTATTCAGTTTGATTACAAACGAAGATACAACATAAAGTATAGCGACGTGAACATAACATAGCCAACGAGCGACCATAATTCAACCCTATACACAGCTGTTCTTTACTTTTTTGTATTCACTGTGTTAGCGGTGGATACATAGTACCGTGTTTCAGAAATCGCATGAGGGCAAATCATTCGTGGTATAGATTTTGGTACGACTTGAAAAATTGTGCTTTCCAATATAATCAACGTATGGCTAAATATCCATTTGATGTACGTTTCTGGTTAACTGTTTATTACAAACGGTGATTTAGAGTATACTTCAAAAGCTTATGTTCACTGTGCTAGTGGTAAATACAAGATGAGCTACGATTTTTGGAAATATTTCCGTGACTTATTTCATTGACCATCCACCAACTTTTAAAGTGTAAGGAGTTTTTACATGTTGACATACTATGTGTTGCTAACACAGTTATTACATTTGGTTTAAATGGGTATATCGTAAAAAAAACGCTTAATTCGTCTGTTATAAACTGTTTTGTAAATTTTATGATCTCCTCTTGTCAACAGCCGAAAACTGGTGGTGTGATAATTATCACGTTTTGAACGGGTTTGGGATGAAAATCACAGACAAAATCAATTGCAATTGTAATTTTAGGTATTTAATTGATACATATGTTTATTCTTTTTTTAACAAAGCATAATATAATATTGTTCCTTGAATCGGCGAAAACTGTTGACACCGGGATATCTTGTGCGTACTTACTTCTCTTAAAATGTGTTATCTTAAAACGTTCTGGGCTAGAAAACGCTTGTGTACACCTTGTTTCATACAAACTCGGACGTGATACAAGGTCGATCCATTATTAAATTAAGAAAACTTCAAATTTCTCTTTGTTTGTTGATATAAGTAAATAATACTACACTTCTCTACCAAACTCGGTAGATCGGAATAAAATACCGACAGAGAGAAGTTTGAACAAATCCAAACGAATCCGAACGAGAATACAGACAGCGGACAAATTCACCAGTTTTAACACATCTTTCGGTGAGTTTAAATAAGTATTGTAACTCTGTCTATTTCATGGTTGGTAGTAGTTCATCATAGAAAACCTGGCATTTGTGATAGGTTTGATGTACATTTGCCCAACAGAAAACATATTACGAATGCAAAGGGTTTGTAAATAATGATAAAATTGTCAGCCAGGTGCTGAGAAATGTTACACATGCTTGAATTTAAATGCAGCTCCATGACAAATGCTATCATATGTTTGATAATGTTGACATTAATTAAATTAATTGTCAACGTTCTATTTATTGACATTGTCAGGGAAAATGTGATTGTTCTTCTAAGTTACACAGTTTGAATATTCTCTGACAATGTCCTCCTAAAATTGTTAACTGGAGGTAGAGCGTGTACATTACTGTTGGCCTGTTTCCTTCAATTACTACTATTTCGGTTATACTAACTGAGTTGGTGGTAGATCCTTATTCTTATATGCACTCAATGTCTCACCTTGTACCGTGTGCAAACCAGAGTTAAGCAAATTTACTAATGAATGCTATTGCACTAGTGTCTAGTGTCTAACCTTAATTATGTCAATATTTGCCGGCTATATATTCAGGTGCCAGGTCTTTACATGAACATTGCATACTTCTTATTTACATGACTGTAACTAATCTAACACACTAATCAGATTGGTAGAAGATGTTAATTTTAGCATTTCTATGAGAAATGTCTGTGATTCGAAATTTACTCTATGTAGAAGATTAGTAAACTATATAGTTTATAAATAGCACAGTTTGCAAGGATAACAAAAGTAAAAATCCATTACAAGTTAAAGGTTTTTTCATTAATATATGTATTTAATATTGCTTCGGGTGTAGATTGTTTACCGGTAATCAGGGAAGGAGAACAGTAAGCTATAATGTACAGCCGATACAAGTTTGCCACATGCAGACAAGTGAACAGTCCAGTTTTATGGTCAATGAAACTCAAAAATCTTCTCCTGGAGCCGGTTATACCAAATCTACGCTGACATGTAACCATCCCAGTGTGTCTGTATAGACATATGCCAGAAATTGTGATAGAAAAAATCGAACATTCTGAAGAATCAATTGTGTTCTACACTGGACTTCCGGATTTTTTAACTTTACAAGCTTTGTTTGAAATTGAATCATTAATAGAAATTATGTTTGCAATTTGTTGGTGAAATGAACATGTACAGTTTAGAGCGAAAAGGGGGAGTTACTCCTTGTGGATGAGTTTTCCATTGTGATGATGAGGCTGTGGATGGGATTACTTGGCAAGGGCTTAGCATTTCTATTCAAAATCTCGGGTGTTCCAATATGTTTAAAAAGTTTACGTATTGAATCTACACATCACATACGTTTAAGGCACTGGTTGTAGTTATTATGACTAGAACAGTTGTGTTAGTTTCTAAATTGTGCTTCAGATGTTGAAATAACTAGAAATGTGGACTGTGAGAAACTTAACAAAGAGAAGCAGCGATGACTTGAAACCATAAGTTGTCAAGCTGGTACTCTCCATTATTCAAGTCTAAAATTCAGTTTAGTAAGGCAGCAGTGAAAACAACTAGTATGATTGCCTCGGCGCAGATTCAAGTTGAGCGAAAAATAGAACAAATAGAAGAAAATCTGAATTCAGCAAGGTGTCATGCTTGAGCTGTCAGTGACTTTGCACACTTTGTGTGTAAAGCATTGTACATGTAATTATGACAAGTTTGTTACATCAACGTGTTTCAGAATAAGAGTAAACGTTAATTTAGTGAATATAACTGTACAGCCCAAGCAAATATACCAGATCACTTATACCATGGCAATGTTTTTGTAGATTTAATGTATATATTAGACATATATATTTCTTTAAACACATGTATACACGTTTCTTTGCTTGGCTATTTGTCTGTTTACTATATTTTTTTATTTTTTAGCGTTCGACTTTTGTCGGTTCTGCGGGGTCATTTGTTTTTATCATCACCGCCACAACGGCCAATGACCTCCAACTTCGAAGGATTTTCTATCCCAGATTTTATCCATTACATTCATTTTCCTATCTTAATTCTTGAGAAAGAGCTAGTATTTTCCCTTTTGAATGTTCATTGCTAAACAAGGGCACTACGGGTACCATTTTTATAACGTCTTTGGTATGACGCGGTCCTTGACTGGGGATTGAACCC
>ENA-OREC01000540-OREC01000540.1-marine-metagenome-genome-assembly--contig:-NODE-540-length-15305-cov-13.502298_pt1 | contig 15305 bp, 10 predicted proteins | sample MGYA00248626_ERZ508543 | MGnify/ENA primary metagenome ERZ508543 (study PRJEB26211, sample SAMN05518279) | marine metagenome | isolation source: Puget Sound, Washington, USA | host: Bankia setacea... | reverse complement strand
GTCTTTATACGTTCGTTATGTATATTTGTTGATATATTAACTGTCTATTATACGTTCATTCATTTTCTTTAATATCATATATGAGTATAATATTACTTTAAAGTCTCAGTACTGCTCCACACAAAAGTTTTGAATAATAATTAAAGTCTCTGTTACTTAGTTATAGTCAGTGTAAAATATTTTACTTTACAGTCATTCAATATAACGACAAGTGAAATTTAATATTTTACTAAGGAACCATTTGATAGATGTGTTATTAGTTTGGTCAAAGCGCTTTATTGACTGAGAGGTTTGAGTGGTTACAGTATACGCTGTAAATGTAAACACAAACTTCTGTAACGTTAACGCAAACACTCACTATTTTTTCAAACATCTCATTACTTATTTTATGTTGACTGCTCACATACTGTCAGTGGTTGTAAAAATGTGTTATCATTATGAAGAATAGTTGTGTAAGTAGCTGAGGTTTAAGTGACTTTAAGAAGTGTTGCTTTAAACTATCATCCGCAATTATCGAAATATCTAAACACGTGATCTAATATGGATGATGAACGCACCTGTTAGCAATTCCCCATTCGTTGAATACTCCGGCATTTGCCAGGGGATCGTAATCACATTGACCGTTTCCTAATTGGAACAGATTAAATATATCCTCGTCTACGAAAGACCTCAGGTATCCCTGGTATACAATGTTCTGAAATACATATCAGTAAGTCACATTTAACAGTTGTTTGAGTGACCCTTATCGAGCAAATGTGTATGTGGGTAAACGTATGACAAATTACTGTTTCATTGAATTTAAGAAGCATACATGCATTCAAGTGTGGTTTACATGTGAGAGTTTACTGATAGCATAGTCCTACCTGGTATTCTGCAATGACAATGCGCCTAGCTTGTTGATACAGTCGCTCACGTTGTTCAACGGTGTCGGTGAGTAGACCCTGTGAGATTAGGGACGACACCACACGATTATGTTCCCTCAACCAAAGGGTGTGGATACTCGACAAACCTGGCTGCTCACTCACACGGAAGTCACCTATAACAACATGCAAGTATCTAATATATGTTCTTATACGTCCAACCACCTCAGATATGGCACCGCCACAACGTGTTTAAGGCCAGCGTTAAAGGTAAATAATAGGCTACACGTGATCGTGCAATTACTAATATATCTACAATATTGTATCTATATGTATACCCTTCTCTTTGACAAATTATCTTTGGTGAATAAGATGGACTGTTACCTGCTCTATGACAAAGGAATTCGGGATTGTCTCCATTGTTACAGGCCGCTTCACCGGCTTCGGACGTGGTAGGTAGCTCTCTTCCTCCGTCTGTGCTTCTTAAGAACGCTAGAATAATTATTAAAACATACAATCAAAACTTTGGTCAATAGATGGAAGGGTGACATCTCTTGGTGTTGACCGACACACATCTCATAACATTGGGAATCTTAAATATCAAATATGAGATTGTTTAAAACAGTACATATACATTTCTATAGCGCATCGGGTAATATAAACACCTCATTAACTGTCCAATCGCGTTTCAGTTAATTCGCCATAAAACAATAATTTAGACAAGTGCTTTTTCCTAGTACCAATGACAAACAATACTGTACATTTTGAAAGTATCCATTTACTGTCAATTTTACATCGGCCTTTGATTTAATGAGTTCATAAATACAGGAATGTTTTTCCCGTACTCCTGTTTGTCGATAACAACATTAACATTTAACCTGTGTAACACTACATATGTTTGATCTTTTCGAGCGAAATTAAGTGCAACACTGGGCACCATTTGTTCTTGATCTCGAACAAACAACGTTGAGAACTGCAAATAAAATTTCCATGACAACTCATCCCAATCATTGAGGTTATTGGCCGTTGTGGCGGGGATGAAAAAACACGAAATGACTACAAAGAACCGACAGTCGAACGTAATTTATTTTAAAACATCCAAACCAACCTCCGGTGTGATCTGTTCCTTCTCGTAGTTCTTCAGCTTCTGTCGGTTCAGAGGCGTAGATGTTGCTACCATCAACGTATGAGGTCAGGACGTTCAACTGTTCTCTGCTACCTGTAATCAGATCAATCAAAGCATTGAAAGCACTTCAGACGAACGGGCTGCATGCAAAAAGCCCAACTTTTTTTTAAAGATAAACGAGTTGTAACTTAGGTGACGAATACGTGAACTGTGTCAAACTTCAAATCGTCAAACTTACGTAAATCTCTCAAGGGGTTGGATTTGTCGCATTCTAGTGTCGCGGACGATCTTATAAACGGCATACACTCAAAGTCGGAATTTGGGAACGCGCCCTGACTTCCGTTGGGGTCAGTTGCTGATGTAATGTCGATATTGAAGCAAAACTGACTTTGTCTGAAAACAAATAAACATAGGTAACTACATTGAAATGAAAGTAATAACGGTAACCTCGCTCAGAAACCTACTCATTGTACGGCTAAATCAAAATCAGAACATTGTGACGTTTACCATAACTGTTAACGAAGTATCAGGTTTTAAGTAAATATTACATAAAGAACAAAGGAGTTGACTCTTGACCCCCAGCATATGTGTTTGATACCATCTCAGTCATTGGATAAATTAGATTTTTCAAGAAAACGTGTATGCTGTGTTAACATCTTTGTCGTTGATGTTTGTTTTTTGTGTGCAGGAATGTAGTTGTACTGACCGGTTGTGAAAAATGAAACAATGTAAATACAATACTTACGGTGCTACGGGTACGCCGGCCACACAACACATGATTGGTTCTGCGTGTACTGAAAACATAAATCAACCACACATGTAGTTAGTCCTTCAGAATATCAATATGGTTACGTCCAATGTAGTTGTTTTTTGCAATGTACATTTAATGAGATTTTTACTTTGAACCAACGTATAAATGGTACGTTTTCTTCGTTCTTTACATACATGTCAGTCCTTTGTTAAATATGCTACCATATAATATTGTCATTTTGGCAACCTACATGTTAAGATGAACGCGTTATTTAGATATCTAGATTGATTATTTTGTCTGATGACAGCTAGATGTTAACGTCCGCCATTGTAGTGCTTATTTTCTACAACCACGCTGTTTTAAAAGTCTTACCTTCTTCAATTGGTGTAGCAATGATGTCATGGTCTATAAACTGTCCCATCTGCATAACGGCCATTGTAAGATGAGGGCTGAACAAGGTACTGCCTCCAACATTTGTGTGTACACCAAGACTCACATCACGAGCGGACGGAAGTTTGGATCCCGACAGAGAAGACATTCGGGGCACTGTGAATTGAACTATGGGCGGAAAACAGAGACATTGATTAATAGTGCTGTCAGGGTTGGATAAACGAGTTTCGATGATAAATACTGAGCCGTTGACTTGCACGTAATGCCATATAAGTAAGTCTAGAGGACATATTTGCATATAGTCTTCATTTCGTTGGGCTTTGCTCTTTCACTCTTTATGTATTAGCTAGAATGGTTAGTTTAGGTAGATTCTTTTAGCGATGTAATTATCAACATCGCTAAGACGTTTTTGGGGGTATGCACTAATCACTGTAGGTTTTTGTTTTTATTATATATATATATGATTTTGTTGGCATCGACATTATTTTAAAATTCATATATGAGACTTTAACATGAACTACAGTATTTGAAACATAAACAAAACTTCTAAATTTACGTATGTATAAGTTTACCGACAACAGAGCGAACCCGTTCATACGTATACCAACATAGAGAGAGAACTCTTTTATACGTATACCAACAAGGGAGCGAACTCTTCCATACGTATACCAACAAGGGAGAGAGAAGTCGTTCATACGTATACCAACAAGGGAGCGAACCCTTTCATACGTATACCAACAAGGGAGCGAACTCGTTCATACGTATACCAACAAGGGCGCGAACTCTTTCATACGTATATTAACAAGGGAGTAAACTATTTCATTCGTTTACAAACAAGGAAGCGAACTCTTTGATAGATGCGCCAAAAAAGGGAGTGAACTCTTTCATACGAAAACCAATAATGGAGCAAACTCTTGCAATCTCAAAATACTTAATGACTTACCTATATCAAAGATCCAACGCACTCGGGTATCAGAACGAAGCACTACGCGGTTGGCTTTAAATGTGAAGGTGTCAATTTTCATCACGAAGAAGTCATTGAAAGATTGCTTTCCAACAATGTTCCCAACGCCCAGGTATACTCTATTGGCTACCCAAGACACCCATAACGCGCTGTAAAGTATAGCATTAAAGCATTATAACTATGTGGTGCTGAGACATAAATATAATATAAGTGTTGACCGGGACTATGAAGAGTTAAAGTCAAAATGAGCGTATAATTCAAATGTACCTCGTTCTTTATTCTCGTTAATGTGATGTTTATAACTTATGATTCAGCTAACTTAAACAGTCACAACTTCGTTAAAGTTGCCCTTTCAGTCAAACTTATCTAATTTCCGAAAACAAATATTTTCAGAAGTAAGGATACATATATTATAATAAATGGGTTTTATGAAGGTTTCGGTATTGAGTTTTAAGAAAGAAGCAACTTAACATTGGTTTTCCTACTTTCAAATTACCCGCAAGTACCAACAATCTTTTATGGCTCACCCGTAAAATAATAGTTTGACGATGTTGGTTTATGACTATTCGAATATAGGATCGAGTTTAATTGTCTATATATTCCACAAAAGCATTATTTCATAAGTACTTTGTGACTTTAAAGTACAGATGAACATGTATTTTTTATTTTGAGCGAAATTCCACCTATAACAATCTAATCATTTAACAAACGTACCACAATGCAACACCTCCTGTTATTAACGACCACCGAAATTAACATGTATACATAAAAAGTTCGTTGCTGACAGGGTGGTCTTTGTAAGCAGGTTAATATATATCTAAGGATTCCTAAAATAACGTGGTCTCTTTTTGAAGGTGATCTATGTAAGCAGATTAAATATATTTAAGGATTCTTAAAGTAGCGGGGTCTCTTTTTTTGAAGAGTTTATGTGTAATCAGATTGGATATATAGTTAAGGCTTGCGAACTAGCGAGGTCTTTGTTTGAAGAGGGTCTTGGGGGTATGTTTGACTATACACTAACCCACGTAACTTACTCGAATGGGTTGTTAACAGTACCACTACCATCTTCGAAATTTGGCATTTTGAATCCTGGGTTGATCAGCTCAATTGTGTCTTGTCTAACTCCCGCCACAAAGTAACTCAAAGAGTTCCTTGCTCCAATTTCCAACCTTATTCGTCCCTCTGTTCAACATAGGAAACAAAAAAACCGGTTAATAATCGCAAACTAGACTGGCACAATTTTAATAATCAATGATTTAACGTCAGTATTAATCCTTATAATTGCTGACCAATTTTCGCTGTGTTGTTCTACCAAATACAACCGATTTATATGTAGGTCATAGGTAAACTTTATATTCTGTTTTTAACATTCCTGATAAATATGTCTGAAACATGTACAATTTTGTCGGAAAAAGTTTGGATTGGACTTAAGCAGGAATAATTATTATAAAAATTGGCCGTGTCTGTTATTTGTACCCTACCCCTTTTCGGCCATAACAAAAGTGTATTGAGCTGTAAAATATGGTCTCTTTTTAAAGACTGACTTATATAATTTTTAATTTGGACCTCACTAAAATATTTTTGGTCAAAACATGCATTCTATAAATAGATTATTCAGTTTTGTAGAATCAGCATGTTGAAATGCTACGCGTCAAATAAAAGAAAGGATCTAAAAAGTTTTTTAAAGATTTATGCATGCATTTTCGAACTCACAGACCTATATATTTACAAAGAAACTTAAACTTGAATTGTAACTTTATTTCTTTCAGATACGTTGAATACATTTTCAGAACTGTTTTATGTGATTGTGTACATTAGCTAGATCACATGACTTAACTTCATTGCAATTAATCTACCTTGTCTATAGTCTTTTAAATTCGAGTAGAGCAAAACTCGCTTAGACCTCAGTACATTATGAAACAAGCCAATCTCGACAAGGAGAATTTCTCTAGCCTATTATATATGTTTTATTCACACAATTCACCCCAGTACCATTCAGCTGACTGAACACTTAACTGGTACTGATGATTTAATATCAGCTGTCACTTCTTTTTGCTTATTTTGAGTATTTCACTGTTATCATCAACTTACCGTTTGTATCATCATAGATGTTGATGACGTAAGAGATCGCCTCGCTAAAGCGTTCAATACCAAATCGAAGTGCACCGTCGTCGTAGGTGAAAGGATAATCGTTTAGGTTTCTTGTCAAGCTGATGCCAGTCTCTAAAACGACCCTGTCAGCTGAAAAAATAACAACAACACAGTATTAGCAGTGCTTCTGCATGAGACGATCTGCGCTTTATCCTAACACAATTATGATCATTTGCAAAAAACGTCAAAATAACCAGATATCAATGATAAATCAATAATTCATGTATCAACACGCCATTAAGTTATCAATCGTTTATCAATCATTCTTTTATTGATTAGTCCTGTAGAAATCAATATCATAAATCAGCAATCGACCAACTTAATCATTAACTCATAATGTGTACGGTGCCTTCATGTATCCAGTGAGTTTGATTGTTTTTGTTTTGTTGAGGAAACCAAAAAAAACTACTTTTGAATTTAGTGACCAAACGACTCTCAAATGACGTCACATTAAATAGATTCCGAGTCAACGCGTTTAGAAGCAAATCAATAAAACACACACACACACCTTAACTCGCTTGTTTGATTGTATTGTATTCGAACATTGACCAGACACTTCCGAATAAATTACACTGACCAATGCATTGCTAAATAGTGATACATGTGTATACCATGGACACGTGTTCTATACTCTGTTGTAATAACATGGCAGTCTAATCCACCTATTTCACAATTCAATAGTCTGTGTAATGAATTCACGAGTTTCTGGTCAATGTTTATATACACTAATATAATAAACATGTGTAGTTTTTATATCAGACGTATGATATTTACCGTTAGAAATGGCGTCATCTGCCTAATACAGGGTTTAACACAGTGACGTCATACTACGGTTGTTAACTGTTATGTATTCGTTAATTATCATGTAAGTCTTACAGTCGATGTCATTTTGATATTTTCTTCATCAAATCTGGCAACGAAAAGCTCGATAGTTACACATATTCTTGCTCTTGTTGATGAAAGTTTACACACTGATAACTCATATAATGTTTAAAATATCACATATGTTTATTTTTAATTGTGCTTTATATATCAATGTACTTACTGACTGGGAATTCTGCGACAATTCGTGGTTTGTCATTATCGTTAATCACACCAATAGCAACTGTATGCCTGAAGAGAAATATACAACACTAGTTAAACTCATATTTGCATCGCCCTTTTCTGATCGAATGTATAGACACACACATACGTTTGTACAGTTACGTTTGTTTTTGTTCATTGCAGGCACTAGTACGTAGACACCAAAGATGTCAACTTTAGTACACGCCAGTTTATAGGTATAACTAATTGAAATTAAAATCGGTATTACATTGTTCTAAGAAATGAAAAAAACAACAACACTACATTAAATATACTATTTTTACGGTTAGACGGTATAAACTACACAGTTAAGCTGTATTGCTCAGTTAAGAAACGAATTATTTTCCATTCGTGTTGATCACAATTGTATTGCATGTGACTCGTATAGTATGTTTTTGTGTTTATGACTGGACAATGCAAATATCCTCTATGTGAGTGTTGTGTCTAACCTATTTTTTTCGCCCAATCAGATAGTCGTATCTTTTTTTGAAATTTTAAACGTCCGACTCATGAAATATATTAAGATGACGAAAATCATCGCGAGTGCATCGAGAGCCCATGGTGTTATAATAGTGAAGAAACATAACAAATATACACAATAATGTTAGTGGCTAATCTAAGCTGTCCTCATGAAATAGTAATTCAAATTTTCCAAAAAAGATACGGCCATCTGATTTAGCGAGACACAACGCAATGTTATGTTAGATTTAATGATCATCAGTGCATACGTCATTCTATGAAATAGATATGTCCTTGTTATCTACATCGCTTGTGTGATATTGAACACATTTAAACCAAAGTACTGACCAAACCGATAGAAAGACCAGTGTTTGCCGGATATGATTGTATATCATTATAAATATGAATTTGTTATATAATATATATATTGCATTATTTCAATAATTCTAGTAATAAATTTAATATTACATGTACATAGGATCTATTTATAGCATATAACCTTTCATACATGTACCACCTATGTTTTTTGCAAATTGTGTGTATGTAATTATATATGTGGTGTATTGGGTATAATGCCAATATTTCCAAAATAAACTATACTATCATTTGAAACAATTCAATTCTTAACAGCAACGGTTTAGGAGTACATTAAGTTGATGAGTTCTTTAAACCAAGTTGTGAACCAAACCTAAATGAAAGGACCAGTGTTCGCCCGATACATACACATTGTCACGTGAAAGGTTTAAAAGTACCTGAAGTTGATGAGTTCGTTCAAGAGACTAGTGATGGGTGTTTCACATCGGAGAATCACAGTCCTGTCGTCACATTCCGTACCATAACCAACCTTGATGATTCCGCGATTTGAGATGCGTATCCAGAAGGGTTGAGGGTCCGAAAACGAGTATAATACCTGCTGAGATTCATATTTGGCTAGTACTGTACCATCCACCTACAAAACACAAATGTTGGACGTCCTCAATGCGTGATCAGATATGAAGCATTGTTTCTGTAACGTCGCTTCTTATTGGTTGTTACAACGTGCATGTGCTATTTAATACGACCTTGCTTTGCATTTAACACGAATCACATATCGTATCATCACGACATAAATACCATACTCAGATGAAATAAACATATGGACAGGTGGTTATGCCTTAAATAAAGGAAACGTCAATACAATAAATGTGTGCAAGTTGTTAATACAGTAGAGTTCATACATCAACATTTACTATATTTATATGTTTAGCAATTTACATGAGTTTGTTTAAACGAGATATAAAACATACCGTCAAAGTAGACACCTCTCCTGTGTTTCTCTTTATGTCCACCTCGACTGAAAACAATTTGCACAGCTGTTTTAATTCTGAAGTAGCAATTGGTTGTATATAAACAAAAGATGCATCCGGTATTGACCACGGATCATGTATATATACGACCATGTAACCCTGATTGTACATCGCTCCGTGGTTCGCGACTATTAAATACCACGTTATTCCGTCGAAAAGAATAATGCCAAAACAGTTTAATCTCTTTAATGATGTGTTTATTTCCCGAGTGTAGTGTTAATGCGAGATCAAGGATTCCGCACAATATGTTTGTTTTCTTCCTCAGACAGTCCTTGCAGACAAAATATGTTCATCTTTTGTATACACACATTGACCAGACACTCGTGAATTTATATTGAAGTCACTGGACCCCTCATATTCGGTCCAAAATGTGATTATGTTCAATGTTATAATTTATCGCTATCAATATGGAGACAGTCAGAGAATATGGAAAGTGGATACACGAGGGGCCCATCAGACCAGTGTACGGTGATTTTGGGGCTCGCTGTTAGTAACAATGGTGTTGCTTTAGATAACATGTCGTTATCCTTCTTGTTATGTAAACTTATGTAGTTACAATTGTGTATTGTAGTTCGTGATAGCTACAGAATGGTGCTTATGCATCATGATTGTATTGTGAGTTGTTAAACTTGCCTTATGTAAATGTACATATATGTATTGTGACTTGTTATATCTTTGTTAATGTTTATATCTGTATGTATATGGTCATAAATGTGTATGTATATAATCATACATGTTCATGTATATGTCTCAATTGTATGTATGTTGTGCTCTCCTATGTTTGAGGAAATAAAGAATTTATCTATCTATTAAAACTACGTTATGTTCGGTCTATTGGTGGCACTCGATTATCTATTAATGACTTTTATTTGTTGTTGAATCTTGTACAAAAAATCCTTTGCATTGCACGTTGTACATTGCAAAGTTTATTCCTGGTCACAGATTTTGAAAGATAAGTTACTTTCAATAAACTCATGTAAACCTAATCCGGAATATGTTTTTAAGGTATGGAATTATTGTGAGTCAAAGTGTGATTTTGAAGGTTTTAGATTGAGTACACTATAGTAGTGTTTAAATAAACAAGCTTCCCTTTCTTGTATTACTTAGTACATTGAATCCACGAGAGGAAGGTATATAGAGTATCCACTGTACTTACTATGAATGGGTTGGAAGCAGACCTTGAAAGCTCCCTCACATTCTTCTGACACAGTGAGTTCATTTCCATCAAATTCATATGTTTTCCCCTCGCTACAAACTTCGAACTAAAAGGAAATAACGACAGCTCGATTATTATACACTCGTGAAAAACTACAAATAATGTATTATTTACGAATACTTTTCATCGTCATCGTCATTCTATCATGGTCATGTATTATTGATGTTAAATGATGGTGTTATTGTTGTTAAACTATGTTGTGTTGAGGGCCTTATGGAAGATAGAAGATACATTTAATAAGCACTCTCGGTAATAAAAGTCTTTATTATTATTATTAGTATTATTATTCTCATTGCTTTTGTTTAGTTATTGTAATCGCCAACGCCTTTGTCATTGCTACCGTCATCATCTTCGCCTTCGTCATAGTCGTCGATATCGTCTTTGTGGCAAAAGGTTAAGTGTGAGTTAGGCCCAACATAAATGCAATAACTTAACGTGTTACATATGTGTTTTGTAATACTATTGCTGTTGTTAGGTTCAATTACTCACATTTCTACCAGAGGGGGTGGCAGAGAAAAGGATTCCCTCAACAGTACCTGTTCCAAGCTTTTCAACTTTAACCTCTTGACACACCTCCTCGGGCGCTAGGACTGCAAAGAAAAGGGAACATGTACAAGTCAGAATCTTGTAAAAACGGTCGTCTTCCAGCATGTAGTAATACAGAGGGGTTAAACACAGTACACAAAACTACTCTATGTGTGTGGCATCGGAAATGTTTCACACTCCCATGTTGTTTTAGCATTTTGTATAATTTTCGTTATATACATGCGATTATTTAAAAGATCGAATAATTGGCATAGAGTTCAAGTTCAATATCGTAATTTTCGTAAGTTGAGACCGTATAATTCCTATGTGAGACCTTGCAGTAATGATTTAGGACATTATAATTTAAATTTGAAAACCGTATAATTACAGAGGTAAGGCCGTATAATTCCGATTGAGACTGCATTTACTTACCAACCATCCTGAATCCACTGCTTCCTCTAAGAATGAACCGCAAGCGCTCGGCGTGCAGAATGTTTACGCCAATAGGATCAACAGCTTCCAACATATGTACACGGCTTGCTCTAGCTCTGACCAAAGCCGCTATAAATATAATAAAACCGTAGTGCATCGCTTGAAATGAATTGATCATAATATCATTGAATTAATCAAAGAGCTGCATAAGCAATATCATTCACTCCTTAATGGATATGCATTCGTTGGTAGAAGTGGTTGCTTAAGAAGGTTTATACTGTCGCTGCAAGCTTCTGTATTGATATACGTCTACTCTCTGCTGCGCAACGCGTTACTTGATGCGAAGAGTAAATAGTAGGACACGTTTACAATCGATTCTTCTCTAAACTACTATATAACATGTTCACTCTGTACTCATTTGCACGCAGTTATTACAACTATATCTTTGAGATTTGATAAACTGTGTACCGTCGTACTAAATCGCTAAAACATCGGTTTGCAGAAAGGAGAATAATTGAGGTATTTATGAAGTCCTTATAGTTGAACAATTACAAAATACAAAACTAGTCGTCCAAAATGGTGGTTTATGAAATGGCAATGTAAATACTAAACTTACTATTTTCCCACCATGCTTGTGCTAGACGGAGCTGGGCAGTCATTGGTGTGCCCCAATGAGGGTTCTCTAGGTTATTACACAAGTTATTAATCGGTCGATATTTAAGGTCCAATACGGAGCAATCCACATCATAATACTGATTTAAGGGACACACGTCGTCGATTCTGTCGCTGATCAGTTGAGTAAGGTCTCCATAATTGGTGAATGTCATATCTTGTATAGATTTTGCACTGGAATAAACAACATGAATGAAAATACAAACACACAAACAATTTTTTGTTTTGATGTTTTGTGATAACCTTACTTCAATACGACTAGTCGGATAATAACGACCAACGTTTTGTTAATGACTAGCGTTAGGCAAATATTCGTACTAGTTCGGCCATTTATCTGCACCAATCAGAATGATCTATATCAGTATACACTCATTTGTTTTTCACACTTTTGGTATGATTGTTTTACGAAGCGGGACGGAATTTAGCGAACGTTTCCGAGTGCCTTACGAACGTCAATTTTAAGATTTGATTATGAGTGCAATATTGGTACGCGTATTTTGTCGTAACACGATTCGCTAACGGAGAATCCCGAATGCCGTTCAACTTACTTAAGAAATAAAGCCAAACTGTTGACAAAATTGGCTTTATCCGCTATATAGGACGGTGCTGGGCCATCTTCGTGAACTGCCAGGTTTAAGTAATCTGTCCCCGTAGCTGCATAACTCACTGAAACAATACATACATACAACCATGAACTCAAGCTACAAAGCGGTTTTAGTACTCACGTGATTTACTCTTAAAGTCATAATCGTGAATCACCTATATTCATTAATTTATATGAATGGACAGCTAACGAACCGATTTTAGTTTTGCAAGACACTGTTTCGTAACAAACAATATAAATGCATGTTCCATATAACTTCTGTGGCAATGTGCAGCAGTAGCTCTATATAGTTTATTACACAATGTCAACAGCTTATAATTATATACTTCGTAAACGTTACCAAAGTTTTTAAAAAGGTTCCCATAAAAGACTGAATCAAGTATTCAATTCAGTTACAGATGTCCGTTGACCTCGTATGTTGTGAAAGAATACCACTCATAATAGAACCCTATGTGTTGGGAGCTCGTCTTTGAAAGCAGGTTTATATACATAAACATACGAGTTAATAACGTAGTCTCTGTATACAGGTGGTGTCATTTAACAACTGGTCTAAAGTTCACTTCGTTGACAGTGGTAAAGGTAACAGTGTCAGCTAGGGTAAGCTTACATTTTCCAGATTCTGCTGTGCTCGTGTCTTCACTCTGTGCACTGGAGGCCAGGGTATAAGCTGCCGAGATCACACCGCTGTCTACCTGTGAATGCCCTAAACATACCACACAGCTCAGTATCAACAACACACGCTCATCCATCGTTCGATCTAAACAACAAACACATAAAGAAAAAAGTGTAATCATTTAAAATACTTCCTATCAATAGCCATTATTAAACGGCATTTTAGTTGTTCTGTGTTCATGATGTTCTTTAATACAAAGGGCAGACAATCAATTTCAATATATGCAGCACAGCTTTCGTTTCTTTGATACCGGAACTATACGTGAACTGACGTCATTTCGCGTGACGTAATATCCGTTCAAATCATACAACACAGGCATATACTAGAGCCACATGAAACAGACTTGTAAACCAAATTTTCTACTGTCCTTGGTAAATTTATTAAAAAAAAGGATTCTCTGTTCCGCCTATGTATACGTTGGCCTTTCTAAAGAAACTCCGTTTTTACGATTGCTTTTAAAATATAAGTAAAATAAATATTCCGTTATTTATTCAAACGGATATAGTAGAGTTCAAAAGTTCAGGTATGCGTCTTACGAAATAACGAGAATACATGTACCTTGATATTGTTGGTGTTATCTAAACAATTATTTTTAACTTTCAATTGAGCTAAACTACACTTTCTCCAATCTGAAGGACAGCGAGTTTCTTTGAAATTGCATGTTTGACTTAATTTCTTCCGACTTTCGGTAACAGCAAACATCCCTAAAATGTCCAATATCACGTTCAATTGCATTCTGATAGATTTCATATCTTCAGTTAAAAATGTTTTACATCTAATTTTGGCGGACTCGCTTTAAACAGCGGTTTCGACCACATGAACTAGGAAGAATAACTTTGATTGTTAATATCATTGACCCAGTTTGTCTGGGTGATATAGATAACTTGTATTTCATATTGAATGTCAGAAAATTATTTGACATGTTTCCTGGAATTCACAACCAGTATCTAGATATACTTGCCGTTGACACTTGTATATTATTCAAAGTATGTTCAAAATTAAAATGAAAGAGGCTTATCGGATCGTCTTTCGTTATCTCAGTTCTCAGCCCAAAACCTTTGAAGGCCCATTATTCGCTAAACATAAATATATAATACTAAGAACAATAGTTTACCAGAAAACTAAAATGTAAACCAGTTTAATATTTGACCAGTCAATGATAGAACTGAATCCTCTTAGTCAACCCACTGATTGCTTTAACCAAAATGCAACCACAGCAGTTTCCATCCAGTCAAAATATTGAGGAATAGTGGGGCTTTAAGAAAAAAAATGAAGTATAACGTTATTTATAAGGTATGATTTATTTTAAGACAGTTTTAATTTAAACGACGCAATTTGATGAATCGTGATAGCATAATGCGGTTAAAAGCACCCTAAAACCTAACCTCGTCGACATTATTTTCTTTCGCTAATAGTTATTTTGTTTAAGTATCCAGTATTCATTTATGTGTTGTTTGTTTTAATAATATGTGGTATTTTCTTTTTACCGCAGTGTTGATATGCAATCGAGTTGTTCCGGAAAAGTAATCAAGAGTAACCTAAGAATGTTGAAGAATGAACTTGTAAATACATTCGACACATTGATAAGGTGTGTAACAAATGTGTGCACAATGCGAAACATATATGTTTACGTTGAAAAGTAAAATTAATATTATTATCAATATATTTGGAAAACTACAGAAAGGTTACCGCGTTCATAAAATTGCCGATTTTGTAAATAATTTTTTCAAAACCCGAATACGTTAACATACCAGGTTTTCATTGTTTCGGAACATACTCTTTCACTTGAATATAATCTTAAGTAATTAAAGCAATAGAAGATAAATAATCCCTAAACCCAAATCATTGTTACAAACAGACAATAAGGATATACGCAAATTAGCCATATTTTGTTCAAGGGCTATGAAGCTAACACTTCCATTTGTAATACAATCAGTTAATAGGAGTATATTAAGGTATATACGTTACTCACTGAGTTGTATTATATTGTTTGTATTATATTGTTTGTATTATATTGTTTGTATTATATTGTTTGTATTATATTGTTTGCATT
>ENA-OREC01000539-OREC01000539.1-marine-metagenome-genome-assembly--contig:-NODE-539-length-15306-cov-13.391096_pt1 | contig 15306 bp, 20 predicted proteins | sample MGYA00248626_ERZ508543 | MGnify/ENA primary metagenome ERZ508543 (study PRJEB26211, sample SAMN05518279) | marine metagenome | isolation source: Puget Sound, Washington, USA | host: Bankia setacea... | reverse complement strand
AGAGATTAAACAATGAACAGTGTGATGTAACATCTGTAGAGATTAAACAATGGTCAGTGTGATCAATATTGTAAAAGAACATTCTTTGTCGAGTCTTAATTTTTTTGAGATTTCAGAAGGATTAATACAGAACGTATCTTACATTTACAGGTTCTCTGAGTTCAGTTTTATTTTACCAAATGATTTTTTGTTCAAGATCTCCAATTGTGTCTTACATCTGATTATACACCTAAAGCCTTTTTCGTTAAACATTTGTGAGTTTCATTTGAAGGTAGCTGTCTTTTTAACGCCAATGTCAGACCTATGATGGTATATGTATAAGCTTTCAATATGACAAATAGCAGTTTGAATTTACAAGTTCAATGATGCTTGACTGAATTTTACTCTTTTTCTAGTACATAATTAATAGAATGTTTTGTATCATTAACGCGTAACTCACCTGTCAGTCAATGGTGTGATTACAAGACGTGGTGTGTTACCCAGGTACTCGTGCTGGTAACGGAACTGAGCATCACAAATGTTAGCAAAGCAGTCCCTCAAGTTGTCATCCCATCTGTGACGGAGCTGAGACAGCCAAGCAAAGGCCTGAGAGCTGTCTACCTTGGTGGCAATGATTTTACTGATTACGTCACGAGCGTGCACGTCAATGGTACAGATGGTCATGATCTTCTGACGATCACCAGGTGTCAGTTTGCCAATCAACATGGTAATCAAAGCATTCAGCTGACCAATCTGTAAAGTTAAAAAAACAGTAGACAGTTTATTCATCAGCTTTGTTTACAGTTGGTTAGAGAGTTTAAGTGGACTTCAATCTAGTTGTCTGGAATAGTAAGAAACATTGTATCCAGTCTAAGAACATAAATTATTTCATGAGTGTGGTTCCTTGGTAAGAAATTGTCATAAAAACTTAATCATCATTTGCTGTCATGTCGTGCCTTCGTTTCATCAAATAGTTAACTTGTTGACAGTGATGTATTTATCCTATAGTTTATACCTGTTTTTTGTTGTAGTCTTTCAGAGCATTTTCATAGCCTTCTTCAAGCCTGGAGAATGCAATGTTGACTTCTGTTGTCCACCAAATCTGGGTACCACACAGCGCCACCTGGGCAGGGAAGTCAAACAGCCATTGGTCTCTGGGTTTCTCCTCATAGGATGAGACAGCCTCTGTCATCTCATGGCGCACTGTGCTGCAATGTCTCTCTAGCAGACGCATCAGCCAAACTTCAACCTAGAAATGTTGAAAGTGAAAATTATTTGATCAGCAACAAGTGTATCCAGGCTTGAAATATCTTTATAATACATCATTTGGTAAAAGTGTGGGAAACTTTCATTTGTGTCTATATCATGAATGTATTAGCTATTTAAAGTAACATCACATCAAAGCAAAATAAAGTTTCAAAGCCAGTGTCGAGCATAATACATCAATAGTTCATACACAAAACAATGTAAATGTCTACAAAAAAAATACAAATCTATTGGAAGGAAAATAAGTTTTTACTTAAGATAATTTAAAAATAAAAAGATTGAAAAAAATCACTTTTAACTTTTCATTAAGTACTACAGTCACATGATATCTAGAGAGAATGAATTCCATATATACCTGTCCACCAAGGTCACATTCCTGGTCCAAGTCGACATATTCACCATCCTTACTGTGCATACCCAGAGCAATCTTGGTATTGTTACCCTTGTCGTCTTCCTTGAACTTCAACATGGACATACTGTCAAACAACTTGGTCAAATGCTTAGCCACCTGGAAACATGGTAAATACATCAAAGCATTAATGAGAGCTTTGCCAAACATATTCTAAATGAGACCATCTGATAATAAACGCACCAAAATTATCAAAGTCATTTTAGTTCCTTTCATCCAAACTGGCCAGCACTTAATTTATCAACAACTGGACTAGAATGCTTCAAAACATTGGTTATCTCAAACTGTGTAAACTAATTAAATCTGAATAACTCACTTCTTTATTAACTCATGTCAAGTAGCTCTTTGATGTACTGTTGTTATTTGCTGGGTTTAATGGCTGGAGGCAAGACCATGTGCTCCTCCAGTAAGTTTTCTTCAGTAAGTGGAATGATCAAAACAAAAACAATAAACACGATAAGCATCAGGTTAAAGTGTTGTACATACCACAGTTGGGTTGTTTCCATTAGACAGAATGTCAAGCAAATCAGCAGATGACACAAAGTAGAAACGTGGGAAAGCCAATCTCTTTGTTTCTAGGTACTCAGCAAGAGCCTTCTCACACAGAGTTAACTGCCCTTGAAGAGTCTCCAGTCGATCAAACAGGTTTGGAATGTTTGTGGCATCAACAACATTCTTTGTCTTCTCAACCTCTGATACAAGATCCTGAAAATTGTTCAAACAACTTAGAAATGTGAAGCTTAACAAGAAAGCAAGTTAGCTGTATACAAGTGTCTCCATGTGCCAGCTGTATAATAAATTATATTGCAGCAACAAAGTTCTTAAGTCTTTATTCTATAAGATTCCATGTGAATTTGCTGAATAGTGGTACAAGCTAGGCTACATTATCTCTTGTGAGTCAAATAATGACTTCAGCATTCAATATACTCAATCACTTTCACTTCATTCGACTTGTGTGATGTTAAAAAGGTTTTAAAATATTAGTTTCAAGATTCTCAAGTTTTTGACAATCAAATTTATGGCTAGTTATATAGATTGTAGGGTGTGCAGAGCATGAGCACAGTGGGTTAATCATCTTCTCCTGAAAACTGACATTTAGGCAATAGATCTTTGCTCACCTTGAAGTCTGTGTCAATGCCATCAAATCTCTTAGAGTCTGTTGGCAGCTGGTTACGGATATCTTCTGAACCAATGAAAATACTCTCCAAATGGGACCAAGTTCTCTGTACCTCCATCCAGATACCAATAACTTGATCTGCTGTTGAGAGTTTCTTCTGCCATGTGGAAACCTCTTGTAGGAAGTGGGCAATGTATTTGGATGTGAGCATGTTTTGGAGTTGAACCTGAAGATTAGAGACACATACTGCATCAATGTATGGATGAATGGCAAGCACGGTTTTAAGATTAGTGTACACATAACATCCTAGTAAAGCTCTAACTCATCGATGATTGTTAAACTAAATTTGTTGTGGTGTAAGTTCTTTAGATAAAAGATGCTGCAGACAAAAAGAGAGCAGGTACCTAGAATAAAATTATTATTGATTCATTGACACATTGAAAGATTGACAATTTGAAAAGTCATGTTGATAAGTGTAGGTAGGTAAAACAAAACAACAACAAAAAAACAACCTTGTTTTCATTTATAAAAAACATGTAATGATACACAACTTTACCAAGTATATAAGTGGTCATGGAGAAAAAGAAAGTACTGGTTGTATAATGTCTGTGTAATTTCTTTGGCCATTACCTGGTTGTCCTCAAGGGTTTCAATCAACTCTTCACTGGCCTTCAACATTGTGGTACCTCTCCTTGGATGTGCGTCATGTTCAAACTCCATCTGAGCCCACGTCACATCCAGTTCTTTAAGCACCTTCTCCATGCTCATTTCCTTCACAGCTTTGTCCACAATACCACGTACATCATCTTCAAAGTTATGCAGGTTGAGGGATAGCAAGTCAGCCAAAGTGGTGCTCTCATCCATAACAAAGCGTACCTAGAAAGTAGAATAATCAAAAAAAATTCAACTACAGTTCAAGTCCTTTTTACGTACCTGGAAAGCAGATCGCATTAAATAAAAAAATAGTTTTGACTTACTTTAATTTGTTCATGTTTAAATGTATTACCTTAAAAGACTCACAGCTGTATTGAGAGTATTCTTGTGGTTGAATATATCTGGTATCAACTGCATGTTTCATACTTTTTTAACAAGTTTTCTTGCAAATATGGTTTATAAGATCTACACTGTGTCTACAATCAGAAGAGTACTGATCAGCTGATATGATTGTTTTACTAAATTGTATCCAGTTATCAGTACAGTGTTTTCTATCCATCTATAGTTCAGTGTTGTTGTTGTTGTTAAGTACAAACCTTTGTGGCTGCCATAAGTTGCTGCCAATGTCTCTCTCTGATAGCTGGGTTCTGGAGCTCACTGACGGCACGTAGAGATGTCAACATGTTCTTCACTGTGTTCTCTACTCCACTGTATGTATCCCAGGCACGCATTTCTTTGTCTAGAGACCTGTAGTAGTAAAGTGTTATACATGTATGTTTTTTTGTGTCATGAATTATATGTTTATTGTAACATGTACGCTGAGTAGTTTGGGTTGGGCTTCTGTTATGAGTTATTCCTTCCCTGGCAGAAACCAGAATCTGTGCATAAGTACTTTCAAAATTATTTTTTATTTTTCAGTATTATTAATAAATGGTAAGTTAGATGCCATGATCTAAGGTGCATGCAGTTTAGATGATAGGACTGTGTTTGTCATACAAAGTCCTAACATTAAATTGCAGAAAAAGAAGCTTCACAAACTGGAAAATTCTATAGTTTTCTAAACAAAGTGAAATATGTGTTACTAGAACAATACCTGATGTCCTTGGCAAACTTCTTACAGTCCATGTCCATCTGTTCAACATTGATTTCCTTCCATGGTGTTGTCTTCCAGTCATCAATGCTGCTACGTACCATGATCACATAATCCCACAGTGTCTTCAGAAGCTTGATTTCTTTGCGACACTGTTTCAGTTGTTTAAAGTCTGGTACGTTGACCTCAAACAGACTGGCAGACTCAAGCAAGGCACTCATTTCCTTCTCCATTCCACTGATCTCTTCATGGTACTGTAATAGATTAAATACGGTACTTTTAATAAAGACTTGATTATATAAGTAAATATACAATATTATAAGTAGATCACGGCAAATATATTAAATTAAACAAAACATAACTCACCCTGGTTAATCAGTGCCGCTAACATTTCATACTATTCAGTTATTATCTTTATAAGAAGTCATTTACATATACCATATCTCATTATTTTAACAAATCCATAACAAATATAGAAAGATTGTATCTGGAAAGAGTATCTATTAACAAAGCTTTTACTATAACTGCATTCATTTTAAGCAACTGTTACTATGTGAAAAAGCAAACGGATGATGAGGCTGGTTATCTGAAGTTTTCAACATGCTTTGCACTTGTTAATACTGGTATTGAAGAGTGGGTTAATGATTGTTTTTCATCATATCTATACTAATGATTCTTAAGTCACATTTTATTATAGAACTATTGTTAATGTATGATAAAAGATGTGGTTAAACAGCCTACCTTGTCAAGAGATGCATAAGCAACCTCGCAATCATATTTGAATGGTGGAATCTGTCTGAACTTTTCACGGAACTTGTGCTGGGCGACGTCGAATGTTGCACTCTTACGTCTGATGTTGGCCACCTCGTTAGCCTGCAGTGGGGCCACCTGTTGTTTGCTAGTGATGCCAATCTTCTTGGTGTTGTTCCACTGTTCTGGTAGCTCCTGTAGAATTATAACAAATAATACATACATATGTGTTGTGATGGTATGGAATACTGTTCAGTTAAAAGTTGACAAACTCACTCAATCTGAACTAAAGGTGTTTTATATATCTTGGTCTCTTGATGTAAAAGAGTTAAGAAAAGTTAACATAAAATGACAGCTAAACCTCTATGTTGAAATGTGAAAGGTGTATATATATATATTGGGTGAACTTTGTCTTTATTGTTATAAAATCTAGTTTCTGTATAATTCTAATAAGGGTGAATTGTACATACAACAAAAAATTACACATTTCAATTGGTTTTACAACAGAATTGAAAGGGATTCTAGCTACTTCATTAATTAACTGATCCTCCAAAACGACTGTACAATAAATCAGACTTACTTGTAGCTGCATATGGACTTCTTCAGGCATTTCCTGCTCGTATGTCTTCAACAACTCAATTGTTTGTTTAAGTGGTTCAAACATCTCATCTGTGTTGGCCTGGCGATCTTTCACTGCAGACAGATGTTCCATACACTCAACGAGACCATCGTAATCACCTTCATCTACAGGCTTGGTAAGACCCTTGTCTGTGACCTTGATGAACTCTCCCAACTCTTTCAAACTGTTAATAATAAATATATTTACTATAGAAAAAAACATAACAATAAACAAATTAACTTTGGAGAAACAAGTAACACAGTCTTTGAATCAAGGGAACAATGGTATAATTGTGTTCCTGATTCTCAGTCATGGTCAAAATTAACAAATGTTACAAAAAATGGCATTAAAAGTCTATTTGTTCATTAATACATCATGTGGAACACTTTAACATTGGTGGTCAGTGTCTTTCCCAAAAACAGTGACCAAGATCTGTGTTTGATTTGGCTTGACATGAAAAGGACACTTATGTTGATTTCGAATGCATAAATTTCTTTTCTGTGTATACATTTTAATACTCTCAATACAAGTATCAAGTAAGAGGTCATACCTGTTTGTGACATGGTCAATCAAGTGCTGTTTGAACATGTAACTCCATTTCTTGATGATATTGAGGAGAGCTTGTTTGAATGGTTTGCCATCAATTCTGAACCATTGGTCAAACACCTTTAGTGGATGGATCTGTTCACACTCAACATAGATCTTCTCATAAGTGTCAATCTACAGAAAGAATACATATACAGGTTACAATACACCTCATGGTACAAAATCAAGAAGGATATCAACACATTGGCATTTCATCAAGTACTAGGTTGTTGCAGAGATTGTAATTTAAGAAAAAAAACTTCCCGAAAAAATATTTTGCTCCTCACTTTTGTCAAATTTAAATACTTTTTTGGCCCATTTCATTTCTTAGCAGTCATTGCCTACACATCTACACTTTTAGCAAATTAGACAATTAGAGATCAAGTGTGTTACTGACTTAATGTTTTTCCTACTATCTATACTGGAATGAGTAAAAGTTTACCTGTTCCTTGAATTGTTTGAGAGTTGGTGGATTCTCAGGAACTCCGTCCTCAGCGTGAGCCTCAATCTCTTCTGTGGTGAGCACGTGGCCGTACAGTAAGAACTGGCGCATGAACTCAGTCCTGGAAGTACATGATGGTAGGAAATGTTAAACTTTTCACTTTTGCGATAACATCAGAAAAAAGTCCAATAGAGTCTTAATTGTAAAAAGGTATAATAGAATAATCAGACTTTTTATCATAGTATGTAAAGAAAGCAAAGAGAAAATCAAATGCCAGTTTGTGTTACAGTATAGTTAAGGTATAGAACTTATGCAAAGAAAAGAAGCATTAAATATTAATAGACAATAGTTAAATGGTATGACAGAGGAGTGTAACTCTATGTGTGTGTGTTGGGTCTCATATACTCAATGAACCAGAGAGCTAAAAAGAGTTGTGATAATGTACCTGTCGTCCACCCAGAGATAGGCGTAGTTGTCAAAGGAGTTTCTGTATTCCATACTCTTGTTCATGATGTTCTGTACACGGTCCATGAGTTCTTGTCTCATCTCAGATAAGTCTTCCATCTCCTCTAGATCAGGTTGGTAGTGCTCCTGTACAATAGAATACAACAGGTGTTTCAAAATGTATAATCTATGATAAACATATTAAACTCATTTTACTGTTAAGTATTATTTAAGCAAAAGCCTAAGACCTGTTTTTGCAACCTATATAACTGACATATACTTGAAACTAAAATGTATGCTATCACTGAGAACAGATGTTTTCCCATTTATATGTTGCATGGTCAAAATTTTAAAGTTATTAAATGTTACTACACCAATGTTCATGAATCTACTTTATTCTAAAGACAAGTTCCATTTTTTCTCCTAAAATGTACTCTTTTCATGAAGTTAAACCATGGCTTACCTGTCCACTGTGAGCTGCCAGACGTTTGATGAGGGCTGCTTGTTTGTATATGTCACCCACAAGTCCGTCCACCAGGTCGTAGAATCCGTCTGGTACACCAAACTCCAGGGAGGGTAAGAACACCATCTCTGTACCTTGGAGCTCCAACATTGCCTAGTAAGAAAGATAAACAATTATTTCAAAACTGTATATGAAACACAAATCAAACTCCTTTGGACAATCATTATTCAAACTTAAAATCAGCTAAATATTAAACACAAACGAATGAAACTCCTTAGACAATTATTATTCAAACTTGAGATCAGAAATGAAACTCTAAGTATGTGTAAAAAAAGCCAACCAGAGTCAGTAAAAAGGTAGGGAAAGCTGGTAGATCTGTTTATACCTTGAAGAGATCATCAGGGCTGTTCTTGGGGTCGGTGTTGTCAAGGAGGAATTTCAGACTGCAGTGGATGGTGTTGAAGAATCCATCAACGACCATTTCATCAACATAGTCCACGTACGCCTTCCAGATGTCTGATGTACTCTGGCCCTTGAACAACTCCAAGTTTTTCTACAAAGGCAAACTAAGACATTTGATACTGAGATAACACATTACTAGTAAGTATCAGTATAAGAAAATATGTAAAATCAGTAATACCATCAGAATATATAAGGGAAATAGGATTTTAATAGATTGACACCATATAGGATAACATATCAAGTATCAGTATAAAAAATCTCTATATTAAACATTATCACAGGTATACAAGAGAATTTTTTAACTTTTTTAATATCTAGAGTGAAACCATCCCCTTAGAATTGCAGATATCACTCGACTTATAAGCATTAAAAGGTTACAACAATTTCCCTTGAGTTAACACGTACATTGAGGAGTGTATGGATTTGTTCTCCAATGCCCTTGATCTCATTGAAGCGTTTGTTGAGCCTGTCTTCTCTGTCTGTAAGGTTGAGTAGACTGTCGTTCTTCTCTTCCTTCCTGGTGAACAGTGGTGCCTTGCTCCAGGTTGACATGAGTTTCTGTACCTCCTCCACGTTGTTCTTGGCCTGCTGTACACGGGTCTCTAGATCAATCACTTCATCACGTGTGCTCTGGATGTACTCCCAGATACCTGAACAACACCAAACATATAGCTTAACTTATAAGTACAATCGAATGGATTAACCACACGACTATGCTTCACTTGACAAAATCGAATATGCAATGTTTCTGAGGCATTTTTTATAAAAAATTATGCAAAAGAAGTTATCTCTTGGCATAAAAGTGATGGTTTAATATAAAAGAATGTCATAGTTTGAGGGATTAGAACTGAAATGTTTTTTTTATCTCATTTTGATTGTCAGTATTAAATTGTCTGTCCAATCTTACAAATAGTATTCATTAACCTTTGGAAATACATGTACTTTCACCAATATAATACATCTAACCACTTACCATCAGTGTTCCAGTTGAGAGAGGTCTCCGCCTGCTGGAGCTTGTTGTCAATCTCAGCAATCTGTGTCTCAATCAATGGGAACTCTACCTCTAGTACTGTAGTTCTAACCTTGTTGTACAGACTCACAGTAAGGTCAAGGTTAGTGGTGAACTTCCACAGAGTATCGTAGCGCTCATAGATGGCCTTTGCAGCCTCTGGTACCTCCTCTTCAGACCTAACCTCTAGATACTTCACTTCACGCAGCACAGCAATCAACTGGGGGTCAAAGTTGACAGTGATCAGCTTGGATTCCTCGTTACGGGTGACAAGAGGCTGGTTGAGATTGAAGGAACAAGCCTCATCTACACCAGCTATCCATTCCTTGAAGAGTTCAACGTCCCACCTATAAACCAAATATCAAAGAGGTTTAGAATTGAGAATTTGTCAGAGTTAAAATGTACATATGTCATAGAGCTTATAGATACTATCAATTTTCAAAGTTTGTACAAGGTATTTATTCTCAAAAATTGTTCTCAAAGTTACTTACTTGTTGAGTAGATCCAACATCTCTTGATGCTTGGTAAACACCAGCTTGGCATCCTCAGTGTCCATGATCCTGTAACCAAAACAACAAGGATTAAAATACTAAGACATATCCCTTAAGAACAGGAAATCAGAAATGAATGATAATTTCAAAAGTGTTCAAGGTTCTTAACGAAAGTGTACTGAATTTTTTCTTGATATTGTTAGCGATCTTTAAAAGTGCATTACATCCGCTGTAAAAGTCTTTCTAAAGTATCTATACTGTATCTCAAGAAGTACAAATGCAATTTTAATCCATTAACTGTTGTTTTATACATACGGATGTTCTAGGGTTTTGAAGCTGCTCATTGGGAGGCTGATTCGTTCCCTCAACTCCTGGGCCCATTTCAGACCTCCAGTCACAGCAGGCATGTTCTTGTGGATGGGGATCTTGCCATTGTCTTTCTTTGTCTGCATCTGCATATCATATATCTCCTTGGCAACATCAAGCTCTTTGTTCATCATAGCAACAAGGATAGGGTATTTCTCCTCGAAGTCCTTCTTGATTAGTGGACGCTCAAGTAAGGTGCCCATAATGTCCAACAGCTACAGTAACGACACACAATTGTTAGATGATTTCACATATAGCCTTAAGATTGTTTGTTATGTGTTATTGTACATTGAATTTCATTAGTGAAGTTACCATTTGCATTATTTTGCCCTGCTAGATAATCTTGCAAACATAAAAAACAATTATAAATTTCAAGAAAAATAATTCCGAAGAAATGCCACAAATATATCACTTTACAAAATAATTTCTCCTCATTTCATTTATTATTACAATTGAGATGTGACCCACAAGTATGTGTGAAAGTCAGTTAAGGGAAACACAATTCTTCGTCTAAGAACGTGAGATGTTAATTAATGAGTTACTAACCTTGAAGGCATTCTCTAGTCCAGAACAATCATCAAATCCTTGACAGATGATGGTGGCCAGTCTACGGTCAAAGTCATGGACAATCTCCTCAAACTGGTGATACTGGTTGATGAAACTCTGAAATCACACACATCATTGTAATCTAGTTAAAAGCAATACTACAGATAGGTTTTAACAACATGTGCGATTTTTGTTTCTAAACCTTTTCTTTTCTCATAACAAAACGAAACTATCGAAAATCACACACTAGTCTTTGTCAGAAAAGCAAAACGAAACAACAGTGTACATTAAATATATAAATATAAAAGAAATAACAACACCTGAGTAATGGTACTGTACAGTTTCATCTTGTCAGTCCTACCTAAGATAAGCTCTATAAGTGTTAAGATGACACACATTAACAAAGAAGATGAAGAAATACTCACTGGGTCATTGGGGTCAAGACAGTCATATGTTGAGTCAGTAAAGACCTTGTACTGAGCGTGGAACTCCTCAAAGATGTTCACAACCTGCTGACTGAGAACTTTACCCTTGATGCCACCTAACTCTACTTTCTCTAGCTTCATAAACTCTAAAGCTGTCTCCATCAAGTCCTGTAATAGAATAAATCACTTATAATTTAGTTTAATGTTATTTCTGGCATAAACAAACAAAACAAATTGACTACATTAAATTGAAGTATTCAACCTGATGCAACTAAACAGGCATACACTTAACATGCAATGGAGATGGATAGGAATATTTGTTTTCATTATTAACACCCTTGTCATTCACCTCTTTATTAGCAATATCATATTCAGCATCTTCATAATCAATCACTTTGCATAAGAACGTTGAGCTTCATCCAAAATCAATAATAGGTCATGTGGTCACAAGATTGGACGGGTGGGTTTCCTATGGGTACTCCAATTTATTTCCCCCAAATCCAAATATCGGTGCCAACAAAAATGAGTTGTATTTACTTGTTTTACAACCATTTAAAAAAATAATTAAAGTCAAAACGTGTTTCTTTGTTTTACAATATATCTAAATAAAACTCATATATTTAAAGCTTACCTTGACAGTCTCAACTCTCTCGCAGAACTTGTCATAGCGGGCAAACACAAGCTTGGGTGTGAACTCCCACTCTCTTGGCTCCTTATCATCCTTGAAATACTCAGACAGTTTCTTTCTATGCACCTCATATTCTTCCTTGAAGCCCTTCAGCACATCACAAGCTTTACGTACTTTGTCAATGGTTTCCTCAATCTCACCCTTGAACAGCTCATTGGGCTCTAGGAAGGTGCTAGCCTGCAAAGAACGGATGTGAACTTGATAAAACAGAACTATTTTAAATTCTTGAAGACATAGAAAAAATCATTAATGGGAATAGCTATCATCATTTTTCTGTAAAACATGCATACTGTGACGTCATTGGTATATCATGGTTCTTATCTGCAAGAGAAGGTAGTTTAGTAAAAGTTGGATGTAATGTGTCCATTTACTATAACAGGTTAGAGATATGCTTTACATGAGCACACAATTATTTATAGATTAATACATTAAAATACATGTATTTAGAACACTACATTACAAATGCCAATATTGGAAATAATCCAACATAAAACTTTAAAGGGGGATTTTATTGATCAATAACCTGGACTAACAATCAGAGTAAAAGTACAGTCATCCCTATTTTTAATTCTTTATCTCTTGGCTGAATTAGAGATTTGTTAACTTGGGGCTTTTAGCCATATGAATAGTGCAATATATATCATGTAATAAAACAACTTATGCACACTTGAATGTTGTAAATGGTTAAAGCAAAGAGAATTCATGTTTATGAACAACAAAACAAATACTTACATATAAAAATTATCACAAGTGAGATGGATATCTATTTGACAAGTGTATATCCATTTGTTCAACTAGTTAGAAATTAAGAAAGACTGCTGCACGAAAAGGTGTTTCCATGTGAGATGTGAAACTTTTCCTTCAGTGCACAGTACCAAATGTATAATCTGGTCACCTGTTAGAGGTATTGTAAAAGAGACTGTGTAAATAATCTAACAACATTGTAACCCTGTCTACTTTTTTAGAAAGATTTCCACCAGTCTCATGCAGTATTTCAGTTTGTTACATTTTGTTCACTGTAGAGGTTACTTTTTAATTCCCTGTTTCAGTAAATTTTAAGAAGCCCTCACCACTTGGATGATCATGTTACACATCTCTTGCAGGAGTACAATGATACGAGCTGGAGTGTTGTAGTATTCAGAGTTGGCCCAGACGAGACACAAAGCGTTAAACATTGGTCCAAACAGCTTCTTACTCTCGTCAAACTCAGCTTGCTCAAAGTCCTCAAAGTGGTGGCGCATTGGTTTCAGGAACATGTTGATATCCTGGGCTTCCGTCAATGCTAAAAAACAAATGTGAAATATTAGCTTTTAATTTCTTCTAATGATAATTCAAGTAAATAAAGTACGAAATTAAATGTTAAAGTACTTAAAGGTTTTTTACTTATAACTGCATGACAAGAACCTTTTTATACTTTCAAAACTGTTTAGCCTTGTTCATATTTAGTGCAAAAAGCTACCAAAGATGACACTTGTGTGTGTATTGTTTTGTTTTATATTCTTTATTACAAGAATCAATGTTTTCTCTTTGTTTGATTATTTGTATCTCAGAATTAAACTTTAAGTATGTATTTACCTGCGACACAGTCCCTGAAGATTTCCTTGAAGGAGATAAAGTAACTGCTGCCAGTTTTCTCCAGAAGCTCGGCCATCTTGCGCACCTTTGGATCCCTCAACTTAATTGAAATATACACAACAAAGTTTTAAAACCACTCTGATTTAATATTCACCCAAGACTATGTTGTTTTAAGTATTGATGTTATCGTTTTCATTTAATTTACTATGAATGGTGTATTAGTAACATATTCCCAAACACGTTGAACCTTTATATACAAGTAATAAAGTTTTAAGTCAATGTTTAAAAGATTAACTGAAGTGGATTTCTGCTTTAGCCATTTACGAGATTATGCAATTAGTTCAGTTACTAGTAGTTTACCTGTTCATAGATGCACTCAAGGTTTGAAGCCTTGTTCTTCCAGAATTCAAGCTCCACAAAGGGAGTTGGGTTGAGTCCTTCCAGTAATGGTTGAGCAGAATCTCTCTTGAGGACATCTTGAATCTGGTGAGTCCATTCAATAACCATAGACTCAATAGTATGGATCAAGGCTCTGTCTAAGCTTTCACTGCTGCAAAATAATGTTAATCATGGATTTTTACAGGGTCATAAGCTTAATTAATATAGTAGCATTTTAATAACAAAACCTCATAAAAGAATCTTGAACAATTTGGTTTTATAAAGTAGACATCTTGGACAAATTGAGCATAAACAGAGAGATAAATTATCTTGGGTGCAAACAGAAGTTTAACTTTGGACACTAAGCATTCATATTATTTCTTACCCATCTAGTTCGATCTCATGAACTCTTTCAGCCCCAACTGGTAGAGGCAGGAGAGTCTTTCCCTTAGCTTGACCAGACACTACAAAAACATTGCCCTTTAGATTGTGGACATGGCGTGTAACATCCTTAGATACAACATTGGGCCAGTGGTCATGGTTTCTCTCATTGGACAGCAATGGGACTAGGACCTGAAAAATGATGACATAATGTAAGTCATATCTCTTTCCAACTGATATTCATGCTTATACACGACGGAAAGTACAACAAAATATGTGTTAAGATTACACCTTTTTGGTAACAAAGCTTGACCTACTGGTCATTGACATTTTGTTAATGCAAGAGACTGCTTACCTCATCTACAAAAGCAGAGAGTTGATCCAGTGGTGAGTATGAAAGATCTCCATACAGCACAGCTTGTCGAAATGGAATATCCTTGTTGATTGGATCCTTGGATTTTTTCACAAAATAGCAGGCTTTCGTCTTTGGGTTAGATGGCCATTCATACTGTGCTGTAAGTGACCCACCTGCGTTGCTGACAATGATGAGAGACTGCAGATCTGCTTTGTCGAACCACTCCAAAACCATTTGTTTCGTCTCGTCCACATTGTACATTTTCATAAACTTGTCCGGCTTGCATTTTGTTGTTTTAATAACGTAATCGGCGATAAACTCGACACGGCTATCGCCGATCTCTAAATCCGCAGCGGACATGGTTAGACTATGTTTATTTTACAAACTCTTCATAACATTCAGCTCGTCCTTTCGTCCTGAAGAATGTGTTCGTTTGTAGCTTGTTGCCGGGTTCGTTGCTAAGTACAACAGGTGCGCGTTTACATACTTCCTTTTTGTAACTACCGGTCTATTCCGAGTTGTCGTTCTTACTATATTGCACAATTTTGGGCAATTTATTCCTGATATTAATTTTCTATTTGATTAACAAATTACGTCCTATTTACTTTATATAATTGTACCTGTTTTAACATTAATCAACAGTGATAAACTTGGATTTAACCATTTCAATAGGTTACATTAGACTAGAAACCAACAAAATATAGAAACTACCATTATTTTTCATATATTTAGTTTAAATGTAAGATCTACTTTGACAATAACCTTATCACACATATGTTAATAGATGTATCACTTTAAGTTTAAACAATGTC
>ENA-OREC01000538-OREC01000538.1-marine-metagenome-genome-assembly--contig:-NODE-538-length-15308-cov-13.519729_pt1 | contig 15308 bp, 8 predicted proteins | sample MGYA00248626_ERZ508543 | MGnify/ENA primary metagenome ERZ508543 (study PRJEB26211, sample SAMN05518279) | marine metagenome | isolation source: Puget Sound, Washington, USA | host: Bankia setacea... | reverse complement strand
GACCGCAGTTGTAATGTGTGTTTCTAGTGTAAACCTTGGAAAGACCGCAGTTGTAATGTGTGTTTCTAGTGTAAACCATGGAAAGACCGCAGTTGTTGCACAGAGGAGGTTGCCAAGTCTTTACAGATGAATGACACATGGTACAATATGGACTATAATCACTGTGGCAGGATGTCAGACAAGTGTAGAGGTCATTTTCTACAAGATCTCTGCTTTTACGAGTGTTCACCAAATGTTGGACCTTGGCTGGTGAAGGTAAATAAACTTTCCTTTTCACTTTTCAGAACATAATGTTTGGAAGTTAAAACAAGTTAACCATTCAGCTTTTAAGATGGTTAAGTCAGGTGTTTTTGTTGTTTATATTGCAGAGCTCTTTAAAAGACTTTTGAAGAACACAATTTATAATTAATGTTATTGTTGCATCCATGATCCTTGTTGTCACACAGCATTGTTTGACATTTTATTTGCGAAGACTTTTTCACCCACTTACTATTTGTGTTTTTATTCCACCACAGTGTGACCTTGGACCTAGTGATGTTATATATGAAACCTTGACCTTGATAAGGTAGCAAGTCAAGTTCAAGTATGTTGTGAATGTGCTTGTTTGCAAGTAGGATATTAGAATAGATCATATGATTGGCATTGTGACCAACTAAGCTTCTGACAAATCTAATCCATCTAATTATGAGCCCTGTACAAATGTCTTTACTGCCAGGTTGATGGTATGAAGATACGAAATGAAAGGTTTTTCCAAGTACCTCTGTGTCAGACGGAGTGTAATGCATGGTGGGAAGACTGTAAGGATGAACTGACGTGTGTGGAAGTATGGACGAGAGAGTTTGATTGGTCAACAGGTGGGTATACATTATCACGGCTGTTGTTATGCATTAAGTTTACTACATGTACAAGGAAGCTACATCTTTTATATGTACCTTTAACTACTGGTGCACATACTGGGAACTCAACCTGGAAAACAAGGAATCGCGAAAGAACTCTTGAACCAAGGAGTCCAAATTTACCATTAAAAGTGATATGTTAGTAGATACTTATAAAACATTAAAAAATCAGTATGGCAATGAAGCATTATTCTTTTCAATGAAAGCATATTGCTGTTTTTTAAGTTAACTTTGTTTACTTGCAGGAGGTAATACATGTCCAGCTGGTAAACCATGTAGAACATTCAAAGAGGTTTATAACACTGGGACCCACTTCTGTGAGCGAGTTTGGGATAGTTCCTGGAAGGTTGTGGATGACAACGACCCAGACGGCTGCTTCCTCATGTGGTGGCCAGAAGGCGAAGAGAATCCTAACTATGAAGTGGCCAAAAATAAGGCTTCATTCATAGTAAACAGCGCTACAGCTTCATCATTTAATTTCACATACCTACTTTTCACAGTTTTGCTTGTTGTATATCAATCTCAAATATTTGCTGATATCTTTGATGAATAGCGTTTATGTTATAAAAAAGAAATCAATATATTGTCATGACCTTGGTGATGGGATCTTTCTGCACCGCCATAATTTGACCTATAAAATAGTGTTGGTCGTAGCAGCGGACTATCAGACTTTGACATAACAAACCAAGATATCACTTTCCTCTACCTATCCTACGTAAAAATAAATGACACTATAATTGACAATATATTGAACAGCCGAATGTTGCTTTATTTGCATATCACAAAATGTTTGCTAAAATGCATTTCAAAAAAACTTTTTCTGGCAATTTAAGTGGGCTTGTTTATTGAAGACCTTTCTTTACTTAATTCAAACCCAGCTTTTATTCTCATATCTTATTGCAGCTGTTAAAAGCTTTTCACTTAAACAAATAATCATTAAACTCATGCAGTCTATCCCTATCAGGATTTTGCTCCTCACTTATGTCAAAACAACAAAAACAGCATCTTTTCAACCTCTTTTTTAAAGGCACTACAACAAGAAAGTCAAGTGATTAATCTGAAAGGGTTCTATCTGCTTCTATATTTGATAGCTCACCTATTACTTTCACCGCTTGAATTTACAAAACTATAGATATTGTTTGCATTATGTATTGCAAAATAAGAGTTAACCTTGCATACGTTGTACTAATTTACCTGACAGCAGTTTAAGCAACAGTTTAGGATATATTTACGTGTTGAGAGTTACTGACATCAATAGGTATATCTAGAATATTTTGTACAAAAATGTTAATTGAAACTTACGAATGAATCTCAATTTGTAGATGAACCGATACTGATGAAACTTTACACCTTTGTTGTATAGAACCTGAGAACATGCATAATCGAGGAAAATCCCAGTCAGAAAATTATCAAGGGGGATAACTGTTTGTGCGGGATTAGGGTAATCCTTAATGATTTGTCTCACAGTTCTGGCTATATTTGATACCGTGTATCAAATTATTTTTAAGGCGATGCCTGCATTTATTAACACTGCGCTTTTAGTTAAGACTCTGTTCATAGTGTTATAGGTCTAAGATTATGTTTTTGTGTTGCTACAAGGATACTGTTTATTGTTATGGAAATTTTATTTTGCATTTTGCTTTTGGTATTGTCTATGAATAGAAAACATTTCAATGCAGGGTACACATGTTTAATGTAGTACATGTATGTGGTTTATTGTCTTGTAATCTTAATACTTGAGATGGTAAATGTAGTGTTAATACTTAATAGGTTACACATCCTTTTGATACTAAGCCATTACTTTTATCATGCCCCCTCCACCCCTGCTGTGGAATTGTGCTCAAATATATAGTTTTAATGATGTAAATAATATGTGCTTTTATATATGTACGTCTATTGTTAAAATGTATGTTAAACCTTTAATAATTTGCTTGACATACTAAGTACGGGTACTGTCACTGAATCTGATAGTTTACCAGAGTGGTCCATGTTAGTGACTGTTATACAACTGTATTTTAGCTGTGTTTTGTAATTTGTAGTAAAATTTGACCTGACTTGTAGATCTATCTGTACTGTGAAACTTGGCTAAACTGAGCCCTCTAAGTTAGGAAATCCCTCCAAACTGACCTAACCTTAATATGTCATAAAAGTTTATATTAAATGGGCACCCATGTAAGATCAGTCTGGCAGTATAGGATGTTTGGTTCAGCAGAGTTTCACTACATTTATATTTCAGGGGCATTATTTACACATGTAGAAGATTACTGATTTGGTTTTAATTGTGATTTTACACAGTGTTTTATTAACTGTTCCTCTTTTGTTACAATTTACACTGCCTATAAACCTTTGTTGACACCACTGATGTTCATTTAATGCACAGGGAAATGCTGAAAACTACCTCTCCATATTTGGAAGAGGTTAGCTATATATGTCAGCATGTTTAATGTATTTCAGGTTTGTATTTTCTATCCTTTATACAAAAAACAAATAAAATAATATTTGACTCATGTCTATGTTTGTTTTAGTGCTAAATATTTACACTTGACATCTATGAAATCTAGAATACTGTCTCCGATGTTTTTGTTCATGAGTTGTGGAGAAACAATGGCTGTCTGTGAAGGTTATTTTGATTCTTATATACATGTACATTGTATACGAGTATGCTTGTATTGATTTGACTTGATCAACACAATTTTGTTTATATTGATTTCAATTTTAATACTTTTGCTTTTACATATACTTGCAAATTCCTCCATCCAGCCAGCTTCTTGTCCAGTCCATTTCTCAGCACCCTTTTTTGTTCACAGAGTTATAATCAGTGGAATTTCTATATGCAATGCAGTATATTCTTGTCCAGGCTTTTGCTCAGTAACAGCTATCTAGAATTCAGCCATGCTTTATGGGATGCTTCAACTCCAAGTGAACATGCAGACATCATCAGCTATGAAAGTTGCCAAGGGGGAAGCATACAGTCACCGCTTTGTCCGTCTGTCCGTCCAAACGTGGTAAATAAATAGATGGCAATGACGGGAAGGGCAGAACCCAAGAACCATAATCCTACCCTGCATATTTGTAGAGTTATCTCCCCTTAACCATTTTTCATAATTGTTGCCTGTCCGGGCCTTATCTTGGAAAGTACAAACGGGATTGAAATGAAACTTGGTTTATAGATAGATGGCAGTGCGAGAAAGTGCAGTACACACAAACCATAATCCTACCATGTATATTTGTAGAGTGATCTCCCCTTAACCATTTTTCATAATTGTTGCCTGTCCGGGCCTTATCTTGGAAAGTACAAACGGTATTGAAATGAAACTTGGTTAGATGGCAGTGCGAGAATGTACAGTACACACAAACCATAATCCTACCATGTATATTACTGAGTTATCTCCCATTTACCATTTTTGTTCATAAAAGATGCTTATCCTGGCCATATCTTGGAAACTACTAAAGGGATTGAAATTAACCTTGGTACATACATAGATATTAATGAAAGGAAGTACAGAAGACAAGAACCATAGTCCTATCTTACATTTTACTTGAATGATCTCTCCTTATTTTTTTCAATAAAAGGTTGTTTTCTTTGTCATGTCTTGGTGTACAAGTGGTGTTGGATAACAAGTTCTGCCTTTTTATAGACAATAGCCATTTGGGGAGCATTCTTCGCTTCCAGCCATTTTCTTGTACTTTATACTAATGCATTTACAATTTGTATATCCCTTTTGTTGGTAACCAGGTGTGCAAACAGTCCAATGTTAGGCCCACAAGGAACCTCTTTATATAATTGAATCACATAAAGTACATGCTTGACTAGATAAATCTTGAAGTAACTAATAACTACCCATGCAATTTAATATGGTGGAAATAGTTAGCAATTATGTTTCTTTTTGTGTAATGCTCTAATTGTAAGGTAACTCTTATTGTTGGGTACCAATCAAGTGAAAGAAGTATATGCAGAAAATAACTAATCAATGTGTATATATGATATGTTAGTGCTTAACATCATTGATGAATAGTAATAAGAGCTTGTATCATTGCTTGTGTTGCTGTTGTTGTTGCCTTTTGAGTTGAAATGCTTAACACAAAAATGTACCTAATTTGTGTTGTAAATTAGTTTATACACTGAATAATGTCAGTGGAGCGAAAATAAATACCAATGAAAGTAACATATTATTTTGGTTTTTGACATCGTCGTTCACTTCTAGCCGTTACAATATCAATACACATATTGTGTTGTTACTGTACTCTTAAAACAATTAATGTGAGTGTATAGATTGCATCTCAACCCGGCTCGGTGGCTCAGTCGATTAAACGCGCCTGTAGGTATGGTCTTTGGTTCAATCACCGGCCTGTTTATGTTCATTTTGGAACTGCTGTTTTATGGAGCCAGTTAGTTTATACTAATTTATTTTAGTTCGATTGTGAAACAAGCAATGTTTTGCTTATGTAAACACGCTCGAATCCGTTCCTGGAACCAACCAGTACTAAGCAATTAGAGTAAAGTTTCTTGCTCAAGGAAACAACGGGGGCCTTTGATGTAGCCAGTTGTATTCAGTAGTGGTTAACAAACCGAGTAACATGTATAGAGTAACACGCCTTCGTTACATGACGGAACTTTTGTTGAACGACATATAATTAAAGCAAAATATAAACCGTTCCCGTCTAAAATTCGATGATGTGTGATCTGTTTGTGTCTTAAAATAAAGCAAATCATTGAACAAACTCAACACCGACCATTTATACAGCGTTTATCTGAGACAGTTTAAACTACAGTTCGGTTAAGTGGCCGTCACAACATAACGTTTCTAATAATGTGTATGCGTTAAATGTTCGAGCGTTCTATGGATGGACACACTTGGTCGCCAGTGAGTCGTTCACTGCAAAGCAACGCTTGTGAACGAATAATAACCAAATAACGCTAGGGTAACGACTGACTAACACAAGCCGAACGCATGCAATGTTCGGCGAATGCTAGTGCAACATTTAGCGAACGTTATACAGCGTTTAAAGTTAAACGTTGAAGAACGCTGGCCTCCATCTTTGTGCATGTTCAAAACTTTATTTTCTATAAACTCCGCCGATAAGCGACGATTACCAGCGCTCACACAGTGCTCTTCTGGCGCTACACCAGTGACCACGGACAGCCTCAAACGTCATAGAACGTGACCAGAACGTTATGGTGTGACGGCTGCTTTAACAACAGTTCTATGTTCGAACGATAGACTGCTGTAATGTTGAATTTATCTACGGGAATCCTGATATAAGAACTGTATTCATTCGTTCAACCAGACTTCGATCTATAAATCCCGTTCGTTACCACAGTATAAAAGTATACCGTCCTGATTTAAAGCCAGACATTATAGATTGATGCCAAACATACATAAACTAGATGCATACATCATATGATTAGCATGCGATCGCTCCATACAAGTTTTAGTTATTGTTGGCAAAAAATACGAAGGTGAGCAAATCGCTTGTCGGGTTATCTTTTGGATCTTAAGTATATTGATATGTACTGTCTGCTCCATGCTATTCGTTAGAGACGGGATTTTTAAATCTGATATAACAACAAAACAGTATTATTTCAAATTAAATCCAATTTAATAGTATTAAAGTTGATAAGAATGTTCTCGATCTCCTGATAATGAAGAACATCGGGTTGATTTTCCAACTTGATTGCTCCCTTGTATCGCCGCTGACTTTCATTAGTTTTGTTTCCGGTGAAAAAAGGAGATTTTACACGAAAGGAAATTTAATATTCATTGTCAAAGCCTGTTGTTACCAGAAAATGTAGCTATATGTCTTTGTGTTGACGTGTAAAACTTCTAATATAAACTAAAAGTTACACTCAACTCTGCTTGACGTTTGCCAGCGTTTAGTTTGGGTTTTGACGATATTTAACGAGGGAGCTTATTTGACATTTAAGTCAATCTTCCATAAGGCCCACAATTTATTTTAGTTCGATTGTGAAATCACGCTCAAATCGGTTCCTGGAACCAACCAGTACTAAGCAATGAGGGTAAAGTTTCTTGCTCAACGAAACAACGGGGGCCTTTAATGATCAATCCGACGGCTATTCCACGTTCTTTTGACAACCTTGCCATTTCATGCTGCCCTAATGTCTGGATTCATACCATGTTCACAGTTGACAACACTTGGTTTATTTTACGCCAATCCACGATTTTCTCGTGCAGTATTGACATTTCGTACGTGCATGCCTCGTTGAACCGTATACACACAGTTGATTAATTTAACGACGCGATTGTACTTGAACCAATACACACATTTTCGTGAAAAGTTCATAAGAATGATAACGTTATACTAAATCAAAATGTGCACACATTCAAGATTGTGTATATGTATGCAGTTATTCTGTTTTCGGTTGAACAACGCTCGTTTGCATACATGTATATCGCCCTCATGTTTATAAAGTATATAATTTAGTTTTATCCGTACATGTGCGTGAAAAGCATACTGCAACTTCACTGTAGCAGTAATATAATGTGTATTGAGCACCGGCGTAGCTCCTATAGGACCAGTAGACCGGACATATACACTTCATCTCAAATTATGAGAAAAATAAAACGTCAACATTTGCAATAAAAATTGAAGGGGGATGGGGTCGGTAGCACTATCGGATCCCCTAAAAGTCGTCAGAAGGCACCATTTTGCTTCATTGCGTTCGGTAGCACTATCGGATCCCCTAAAAGTCATCGAGCATAAAAACGTCAGAATGCACCATTTTGCTTCATTTCTTTCAATTTTTTCTCTGCAAGTCAAAATATCGTATCAAAGCGTATCATATTGCACGTGTAAGCGTCCTTGTTTTCATGTTTTCATATTTTTCCTACAGTTCCAAATCGTTTCAAATGCCGCAATAATGCATGCTTTAGATACATTGTTTTCCATTATTTTTCTGAAGTTCTAAATCGTTTCAAATACCGACACACTTCATAACAATAATACCTGTACGCAAAGTACACAGTTGCGTACACATTGTCAAAGAAGGGAAGATTTTAAGATGTTACAATCTGCAATACAACTTGACCCAGGACACTGGTATATCTACAACAAGTTTAAAGCAACCAAACTAAATTGATTGATTATGTTTCTGATGATGACTGTGATTGTTCGATTTCATGGCATTATTCTGTGAATGCAGGCGAACAACATAGGAAGCTCTTAGAGGTAAATTCATTCAAACGCTGACCGGAAATGAGTATTGCTATTCCAGACATGAGAGGGCAGGGATATTATAGGGCTGCAAAGGATGATAACAAATCGAGAAAAATGGTAGATTTAAAAAATCGAAAATATATTTCTTTAGTATTTTATTATTGTCCTGATAAATGTGTTAGTCTGGTATTGTAAGGGGCATGGTAGGGGGGCATGGGAGGGGGCCATGGTAGGGGGCCACATGGTAGGGGCCCATATGGTAGGAGGGCATATGGTAGGGAACCACGGTAGATGGGCCACGTTAGATGGGGCCACGATAATGGGGTCACATCTTGTAGTGCGCTCTATTATTAACATTAGAAATGTAGAAAAGACGAAATGTTTGAACTGAAAACATTTTAAATGCGCTAATTAATGTAAAGTTAAGGCATACATGCTTTAAGTTTGTTAGCTTGGTTTACTTTTGTTGAAGTAACATCTAGATGTCCAATAGTCTGAACCTGCAAATACCTTTTTATTTATTTATTTTTATTTATCTAAGGGAGCATGTCTCCGGGACCTTCATAAGATGATATCGTACACATCATGCAGACCATTGCTACATCCATTTAATAAATATATCCTGAATACAGAACGGAAGATTTTCAATTATCTTTGACTTTATTTTTTGTGGAGAGTTTACATTTAAAAAAGAATATATTTTTTCGTCTTGGCAAATGCTGCAAACTATTTTTAAAACTCCGAGGGGACATGCCCCCGCGCCCGCCTAGAATAATGGTGCCTATACATTGATATATCCCTAGCTACGCCCCTGTAGAGTACAAATACACTCTACAATAATTCATATTAAGTAGACAGTCAAAGAATGAAAGCAGATGTTTGATCACTACATGTACAAGCACGAATATTATTTGAGGAATAAATTTATCTTTAGAACAGAGCAACATCACAATGCCTTCTCTACAACTTGATTGGCTACCGTGACATACTAACGTTTTCTGGATCAGTAGTTGGTTATCCAATAGTATTTTACGACAAACATTTTACCAACGTCTATAAAATGAAGACGAATGCTGGGCTAATTCAATGCCAAGAACAACAATTGAACGTCACGAGAATCTCGAGCATGTTTAACTAGGTGACGTTTTCAGTTATATGCACTTTGGCTCTAGACATGGTTCATGGAAATATATTGTGGAATTATAAATCACGGATACAGACACATAAAAACTGTGACAATCAAAACATCAGATTTAAGATTAGCCGTTGTCGCTATTTTATCGATGTTAAAACACTTGCAGCTTCTCATTTACATGTTCTACGAGACAATTAAACAAATATAACGATAATTTATATACATACTTGAACCAAATTAGAAATATAAGAGTGTACCAGAAAATGAATTAACCATAACTGTCACACGTTAACAGCAGACGACAATGGATTATACTGTTTCCTTTGATAGCCTGGAAAATGTTACTGCATACTCTAACACTACCGTATTTCTAAATGAGACAACAGAGGCTGTGACTATTACCTCAGAGACCCCGCAATACTACATCTCCAAGTATTTTGAGGAAACACTGTACACGTGGTTATGGTGTACAGTGCCCGTAGTTCTCTTCACTGCAGGACTTGTTGGCAATGGACTCACGCTGGTCGTCATCTATCGCTTAGGCTTGAAAGGTCAGCCCACATTGGTGTTTCTAGTGTTCCTGGCCATAAGTGATTGCGTTGTGTTGATAACTGGTTTGCCACGCTACTGGATCTCTTATGTGTTTGACTTTGATGTTAAGACAATCAGTAATACAACCTGCAAACTTTACTACTTTTTCATATATCTTTCAATGCAATATTCGTCTTGGATTTTAGTTGGCGTGTCTCTTGAAAGGGTTGCCAAAACGTACATACCTTTTGCCTACAAGCGCCTCTACAGTAACACCAAGGTCACGGTCGGGTTGTGCGTCACTTTCGTCGTCCTTTGCCTTGTCAATGTCCACTTCTTCTTCACCAACGGCATCAACGAATACACCGAGGGCGACTGTGGATCTCTCAATGATGACTACTTTTACTTTGATGAGTACATATTTGTTTACGTCGACTTTTTCATTCTCAGTCTTCTCCCTTTCACAATCATGCTTATTTCGGGTATTTTACTGGTTCGAATACTGCGCATAGCTAAGACAAACCGTGAGTCCATGATGCATAAGTCTGTTCTCGATCGAGCCAACAGATTCAGCGTCCGCATGACTCAAATGCTCGTGGTGTGCACGATTTACTTCATTGTTGCCACTGCGCCGATCTCTGTCTACTTTATCATGGATACTTATCTTTATCCGGTATATGAGGCCAACGACAATACGCTCGCGCTGGCTAAAATGGACCTCGCATGGACGATCACCTTTCTAATCCAGTTTTCTAATTCCTGTATCAACTTCTACCTCTACACGGCCACCAACAGGCGGTTCTACCGAGAAATGAAGAGTCTAGTCTGCTGTTGTGATCAGTAAGTGGTTATTGTTACTGTTATTAAAGATCCTACATGCCTCAAATCATTTAAAGATATACGTGTATTTTGTAAGAAAAAAACAAGAAAAACGATTTACTAGAAAGAAAAAAATGTTTACAAACACTGACAGTCGGCATTTACCAAAATGAAATAAGCTATGATACATTTGAACACAACGTGGACGTCTCTGTTTACTGTTGAGCAGTAATTATTACAACTTAATCCTCCAAACAAAATCAACGAATCGTTTTAACCTATATATGGTCAGGTACCATGCTGTTTCGTGATTATATTCTTTTGCTTGAGGTTTTAAACTAACAGAAAAGTCTTAACATGGCACATTAAATGGGGGGGGGGGGGGGGGGGGGGAATTGAAGCAGCGTTTAATCAATGTATGTATGCACTTTTGCGTACACATTCACGATCATAATGTTAACCCTTTGATAATAAAGATAAAAAGGTCATTAGTGGTCAGAGACGTGCTATAAGAAGCAAAGTTACTGATTTCATATACAGGGGTTCCCTCCTTTGACCATGCAAAACAACTACTCTCAATTTAGATAAAAGGTCTACCAGCATACATCGCGTAAGTAACGTGGGAGAGTTGTCAGTGTTGAGTATTGAATTGAGACTTGATGAAAGAATCTGACGTGCAGTAGTATAACAGTATATGGCATGTATACTACATTATCTATGACATGCTTTATCAACACACTGCGGCTAGTTCTTCTTGCGTACGTACACATTTGGTAACTTTCATTTCTACACGTTTTCCTTCTGAAATCAGGTTACGACCACTTGATCTTGGTTAAAAAGTATTTCATGTAAAATCAAAATACTAAAAATGGTATAGCAGCGAAAATATTCCGTTTCACTGTTGACATACGGACAAGCTGAGACACGAAAACAGGGACAAGCGCCATAGTTAAATTCAGATTGTATTAGACTTCTATTATGGCCTTATTAGAGTCCATATAAGGTTTATAAACAACGAGATAGATAAAAAAGGAAGATCTCCCGAGACTGTATACTAACGAAAATACGAGTTCATGTCAACGCTCATCCGCGGTACCTAGGCTATTCATAACAATGTTTAAACACTAGGGTATGCTACATGTTATGTGTAGCCTGGGTACCGAGATGGTCTTAATTGTGAAAAAAGAGTAAGGTCACCCTCATAAACTGTCATTTTTTGGGTAAAACATAATATAGCAACATTATTTTAATCACCATGCTCCGGACAGTTTACGTTGTACATGTGAGCTTGGATATATCCATCATGTTTGTCTTGTGAAGTGCTAGGTGCCTATGAACAAAATAAGTATAGCAACATTTTTATTTTTTAATGTGAGTTGGACTTCATGACTCAGACTTTTCAGCATCACAGACATTAACTTAGTTGGTTTGTAAGCAAATATAAAGTGAACATTATATATACATAAAACTAGTTGGTAGTCAAAACTATTGTTTAGGGAAATGATAAACCAATTTAAAACTCGTATACTATAATAGTAGGAACAAGGTTAACATATTAAACCCAATGTTCAGCATTTTTCCTTTTTACAAGTAGATTCTACATGAAAGTCTGATAAAATCATAGGTAATCAAAACATAGGTGTCATTTTGAATTTCGTGAAATTAAACGCACACTTTAGGAGACCATACCATTATGTCTGGCTCCATACGTTGCAAGTTTTATTTATATTATTTTAAACATATACATGTTTGTGTATATGTATATAAAATGTCAGTAAATTGGGTTAGTTCAAATACTGCCCAAAACGTGCCCTTTTTCATACAAACGTCATTATACATGTATACGACTACTTACATGTCCATTATCCATTGCAAGCTACAGTTTAATTGTCTAAGTATCTTATTATCTTGTTTTGATGTCTCTATGTTTATGGATTACCAATAGTCCAATTATTTATTGTAGGCAACTAAAGGTGAGCGTGTACAGGATGAACAGTGAACAGCAGAGTGTGTCGAACGTGAGCGGTACGAGTGTGTCGAAAGTGAGCGGTACGAGTGTGTCGAACGTGAGCGGTACGAGTGTGTCGAAAGTGAGCGGTACGAGTGCAGGATTAGAGACGTCACACACGGAGACACAGCCTGCTTAGTTCACATAACACTACCACGCCTAACAACCGATATACAGTAAAACTCAACTATGTGTACTCACGTCGAGGTTTCTCACGTATAGCTAGGACGTCAAGAGTGTGTAAACAAGGATGAAGAAAACCAAAGGAAAATAAAGTCGCAATATCAGTTGACTGTTGTTTTCAAGCCATGAAACGGAAACTTCTCACACATACAGTGTAGTCAATGTGCCTCTCAAACCTGGTGGAACTGGCTAAATCGAGGATCTCTGACTACAATTACAATTCATAAGTGCGTATAGCATGATCACCATAATATGTTCAGCTGCATTAAAACGAGCCGCTGTCTTTGGACGATTAGCTGAAGAACTTTAGATTATATGATACTGATGGAAATTGTAGTTGCAGCATTCGACTGCTAGAATGTATGGAAGTGGCAATGACGTTGACTGCTACGGCTAAGTTTACACTTGTGTGTGGGGGGCATGACATTGTTTGTCCATTTTGAATTGTGTGAAAATACGGTACGTATCTGGAAGACAAACTCGTATGTAATGTACATGTAACACAACTTTGCCATGACCATGTATGTATGCTATATATGCAAACGTGAATTTTGTATTTCGTATATACTAGCCATTGTATCAGTATTCTGTGAATACATGTTTGCTTTGTTTACACTAGTTTCCTGTTCGCCAATACTGAAGCTCTTTGGTCATGTTCCATTGCATTCCTATTACATGGACATAGATTAAATAAAATCCCTCAGAGCTTCGCATTTCGTGTTCCATTTCACACATCTTTTCCCCATGAAAGTGAGAAAGGATCTGAACATGGCAAACATCGTCCTATGCAATATAGCAGCTATATATTTTTTCATTAAACGTGTTGCTACTGTTTTACTAGTAGAAATAATTCTTCGAAACTGATCAGCTTTCAAACTTACGTGATGCATACATGCATGTCATGTTATTCAACACAGAATATTGACAGAACATTATGGATTAAAATAAATAAAAAACCATAAACCTAAGTTGAGATAATAGAAGATATGCATATCCAAGCTATGTGTAACTCAGTCAGGCCTACGAACACAAGAAATACAAGGAAATCACTGGAAGCGAGGAATGCTTCCCAAATGCCTATTGTCTATAAAAGTCAGATCTTGTAATCAAACACCACTTGTATCTGTTCAGGTGAGCATACTAATTAAGCCGTTTGATGTTAGTGCGTTACTATTCAGTCAGCCTCGTTATCGCCCATATACATGTTTTCAGTACAAGTTCACAGTTTAATTCTAAATCAAAAATCGAAAGTTGAACGTTGGAAACTGATACCTGCATGCATATTATGAAATAAGAGGTAAATTACAACACTTGTTTGTTTAACCATTGAACCGTATACCCTGACAATCCGTACTCATTGAGATGCGGACATATGTACTTATACCTAGCTACATGTGTATGAGGTGAACATAAAAAGACAACACTTGTTTTTTGTAGTTTTCTCACAACTGCAAATTCATTTGACAAAACAATTACACTTTATATAACAGTATTATCTTTGACAACAACTTCTTTAATAAGTAATGGTTTCTGTTTGTTTTAATCATGTGATTTGTTTTTTATCTTTTTATAAAATACTTGGTATCTCATCCATTTAATATATCAATAAGATAGTGTCAATACATGAATACAAGTCCATGTATAACTAATGTGTGAACAAATGTGCATGATATCACCTTGTAGTGTGAAAAGTGATGCTTTTGTAGTCAACAAGAAATCTCATCTGTTGAGGTGTTTAAAATAGCTTACATCTGTGGTCACACTTTTATTGAAACTATTCAAAAGGCTGAATTAATCCTTAAAACAACCCCTACGATGTATGTACACATGTAGTGTGTGTAACAATATCTAATGGCAAGTCATGCAAAACCTTCTTTATAACTAACAACAATATCATATACAAACAAGTGTAATATTTGTGATGTGTAATGTGAGTACAGGAATGAACCATTTATATCTTACCCTTAGTCTAGGCATAATGGCAGTATTTGTAGTGATAGATTACCCTTTTACACATAGGAAATAAGATTAGCTAGCCTGTACATGGTAACACATGAGATCTAACAGACGTTTACTGGCACTAGAGCTTCAATACGTGTTTTTTTTCTTTTTTACAGTGAATTTAGTGTTTGATTGGTGTTAAACAATAATGCGTGTGTTTATAATAATTATTTATGGGGAAACACGTCTTATTGAAGCTCAAGTTCCAGTGTAGTAGTTATCCTTTGAACATACAAGTACTGGCAAACTTTCAGCTTACTGCTCTGTCCCATTCACGAGTTGTACTCTTATGAGTGAATAATAGTCAATCAACAACCTATGAATGACTCGTAGAAGTAAACAATAGTCATTCAACAACCTATGAATGACTCGTAGAAGTAAACAATAGTCAATCAACAACCTATGAATGACTCGTAGAAGTAAACAATAGTCAATCAACAACCTATGAATGACTTGTAGAAGTAAACAATAGTCAATCAACAACCTATGAATGACTCGTAGAAGTAAACAATAGTCAATCAACAACCTATGAATGACTCGTAGAAGTAAACAATAGTCA
>ENA-OREC01000537-OREC01000537.1-marine-metagenome-genome-assembly--contig:-NODE-537-length-15317-cov-13.978084_pt1 | contig 15317 bp, 8 predicted proteins | sample MGYA00248626_ERZ508543 | MGnify/ENA primary metagenome ERZ508543 (study PRJEB26211, sample SAMN05518279) | marine metagenome | isolation source: Puget Sound, Washington, USA | host: Bankia setacea... | reverse complement strand
CGAGGTTGATAGCATTGAGTTACAATATGGTTAACGTGGATAAAACTTTCAGAACACCTTTTATTCCAATATATACAATGTGGCATTTCATGATGTAATATATACAATGTGGCATTTCATGGTGTAATATATACAATGTGACATTTCATGATGTAATATATACAATGTGGCATTTCATTATGTAATATATATTGTAGACGAACATTGACCAGACACTCGTGATTTCATTACACGGAATATTGAATTGTGAAATAGGTGGATTAGACAGTCATGTTATTACAACAGAGTATAGAACACGTGTCCATGGTATACACATGTATCACCTATTTCCTATTTTGCAATGCATTGGTCCATGTTATTTATCCTGTAGTTTCAGGTCAATATTCGTATACGATACAATGTGGAATTTCATGATGTCATATATTACGATGAGTGATGATGTTTTTTTAATGTATGGCAATAAATGTGTAATCTAATGACCGTGTTTTCTTTATTTCTCTGGCTTACTGTACAACATGTTGGAAGGTATTAATGTAGTATAATTAATTGCTTTGTTTTATTGATGTTTCATGCTTGCTTTGTATGTAAATATTATTGGGCAATCAAATATGTTAAAACAAATGTAGTATACCAAGCAACAAGTGTAGCTAAATGAAGGTGGGGAACTTGTAACATATAATTGAACAGCCCAGTTATAGGCGAACTATACACTCCATAATACGACACATGGATTAATAACAATGTAAACATTTTTAAAACAAAGATAAACAGGGTACAATGAATGATAATTACCTTCTTTAATGTAAACACGGACCGACGTACCAACACACATTCTTTAACAAGCCCTCGACTAAGTACATGTTACATCAATTGTATATAATATTTTATATAACTTGACATTAAAACATGGTTATTATTGACTGAATTATCAACATATAGTGTGCAGTGTGCATATTTTAACGGTAAAGAAAACAATCTATGCTCCGAGTTGAGAATTGAACCATGGACCTTTCACACTCCAATATCTCTACCACAACTTGTCTATCATTTGCATACGGGTAAATTTATCATCAAACTATAACTTATCGGGTAACAGTTAATATAAGTTATGCTTTTCACCTGGGAATTATGATATCACTTCTAGGAAGAATAACGCATGTACTTGAGTTACTATCGTAGAGTGCCTTCTTGGTGTGAATGTGACTGGCCAAAAGTAAAATGTCCTCATTCGAAAAGGCAACGGTTACAATAGTTTACACTGTGCTTAATGGTGCAGGTCAATTATAGCATGGCTTTCAAAATCGTCATTGTTATCCAATATTGACAGTATCGATTTTTTATGGACCAGATTTCATGCATGGCTATTATACACAAGAAAATTGCTGAACGCGATGAATGTTCCCCAAATGCGTATTGTCTATAAAAGTCACCAGTAGTTTTAAAGTTATTTGCCTGACAAGGTGCCTGGACGGATGGACGGACAAAGCGGCTTTGGGGAGAATAATAAATAAAAGCTAAGCAAACAGTCTTTGTCCATGGTTATTTGCAAAAGTGTTGTGATTGTGTGCACTACCTTCTAATTTGTCATTGATAATTATGCAACTACTTTTGGAATAACCCGTAAGAGAAAATCACCTGAACACATCACACACACACAGAACCCATGGAATGTCTGACCACCTTAATGCTTGTTGTTACATCATATGAAGCCCCGTCTCCAACATCAACACGTCCTATAGGTAGGTGACTAGGTTCTGATGTTATATCACAGGAGGGAAGTTGAATATATCTGTTAAATATTAAGTAAATTAGAACGTTAATCACATGTGTTCTACTGTAAACGTGTACGTTAAATGTATCTTCACAACACATATGATTATTCATAACTTATAAAAATGCTTACATTTTACGATGTAGGTCAATCTTTTCAAAACTGTCTGTAGTCTACCTGACTTACATAAAACGATATGCAAACTAAACCAACTAATTGAAGCTCATATTTCAATATTTCTGTGAACAATTTACTTACTGTGGAGCTAAGGTAAAAGCCAAACACTATCTATTTGCCCAGACGGCACGCAGTAGTTATGACAAACCGATATCTTTATTTGAATGGCTTAGCGGGGTAGAACTTGTTGCATGTAACACTGACTACACTGATTGTATTTGAAGATGAAAACCGTCAAGACGATCTCCGCATTCTAACAGTAATGTAACGTGACTTATCATCAGTATATGTTGTGGTCTCTTCGTCTACGGATCAACATTACGGATTACACTCTCTCACTATTGGATGCTGCACATGGATTTGCTCGACAAATAGTTTTGACGTAATAGAGCAAAATGACACATGTTATTTGTCTTACTCCTGTTGTACATATGTAAGATAAGTAAGCATACGTATAGTTGTACGGTGCATCAGTGCAGTAAGGTTAATATATCAGCGCTTTATCTCATTAACATAATTCAGATAACACTAACAAGTTCCAATTATGTTACACTTACACGTGTAAATAGAATAAAGTTGCGTAATCATCGTCGTTTTCGGATATGACTTATACTTTATCTTGTGCGATTTCATGCTTTCTTTTCATAGTTTATTCTCATAGATATATAGCTATTTCAATTATAATACAAATAGTAAGTATGTAAATAAAAGAGTATATTCACCATCCGGTCATAAACCTGTATTTAAAAACTACTTGTGTTTGTCATTGGTTTGTTTATGATAATATTCTTAACACAAACATGTTTAAAGTCATTTATTGTTTCTGTTTTATATTATATAAACAGTAAACAACACCAAACAAACATACACACACACGCACGCACGTACGCATGCACTCGCACGCACGCACGCCGACACATACACACACACACACAAGTTTTGTTGTAAAAGGGGCATAACTCGAGAATAGAACATCGGACTAATACATAGATAAACTCAGCATCGCTCTCTCACGATACTTGAATGAACTTACTTACACTCTTTGAACAGCCGTACTGCCCAGACAAAACGTGGATCACTTGGACTTACGAACTAACAATAATTAATATATTTGTGCAGGCCACAACATATCCACAACATATCCACAACATATCCACAACATATCCACAACATATCCTGATACGGCCACAATGCTAAAGCTAAAACCAATAGTTTGAAAAGACGTTTTAACTGCCAAATGAAGAAAGGAAAACAGTTCAGAGGATATTGTTTCTCATATGATGTTCACCCTTGGTATGACACATGAGGTGACAGTTTATATTTTAGAACTACACAGATATCAGATATTACTAAAATCAAAACATGAAAGCTTGCTCTCCTCTAACGTTGCCACTGAGCTTTGACAAAGCCGTTGTACTTTCAATGTCTGAAACCGAATACCCATTCAGTATCATAACTCATTGAAAGATGTATGTATGGCCAACAACATAAACTCAAATGTATTATCTGATCAGGACACGAATGTCTTAGAAGTTTTAGTACAACCAGTTTGAACGCACTTCAGATACCCATTGTAAAACCTATCGCAGGTTATGGCGCGAGCGTGACCTTTGACTTACCGGTTTTAAAATCAATAAGAGATGTCGGGGCTTAGATAATTAGACCGACTGAACGCTTTGCTCTTTACTTTTTAAGGGATGTGGGTTGGGAAAAAGTGCGTTCGACAACAGTTGCCCATATGTTATATACCTACAATTCATTATCCTGTACTTTTAAACCGATATATCGCGTAAAACATAATCGTTTAAAACCGACTGTGACATTGGTACATCAATCCCGCCAGTGACGTCAGTGTACCTCTTGTATTATCATTGTCTATCAAACTAGTCAAGTTAAAAGGAAACCATTCACTCGTTGCTACAGAAAATTAGTTAGTTATATTTCAGCAAGAACTGGAAGTTTTAAGCAGGACAAAAAAGCAATGGATATTTATCTAAGCGTTTATTTTATCGTTCTTTACAGTTTGTCCTTTTCTGGTAAGCATCATTTCATGCATATTTCTAATGGTACAATTTCCATTTTTTTTTATCACAAGTGATTGCGTATTGCATATATAAAACTTAGTTTCCGTGGTTTGATCGTTCCATATCAATCAGAAACCTGCGATAAACTTAATAGTGTAAATTGTAAATAAGACCGGTTCCATAATGGCATGTTGATGATTATCACTTGTTTGTTTGGGCTTAATTTAAATATGTTAAGTACTGGTTAAAGATAGAGATGGAAAAAAAATCAAAATGCTCAATAATGTGGGCATCAATAACGCTATAGTTTCGAAGTTTAGAACAAGACATCGGTTTAACCTCAGTCTAGTTAAACACAAACTATTATTAAAAAGAAGCACAGTTGTATTAAGCGACGCGTTTAGTCACGAGCACTTGATATCTAAAGTTCCCTTCTTTCATTGTGGAAAATCAAACCGTGATTTAAACTTTGGATAAATAATCATCACATTTCTAACATGCTATTATTTTAAGATAAAACGTATGTTTGGAGTTATCCGTCAGGGTGGACAACATGCTCTGCCACGTGTGGAGAGGGCAAACAAATACGTACACGATCATGCAACCCATCACTCCCATATAGAGGTACTCGTATCTGTGGAGGAAGACAAACTGAATCTCGAATATGTACTGGAAGAGTATGTCCAGGTAGGTTAACCTAGATGGTGTTCTTGTAATGAATCAAACCATTAGCCTTTTAGTTAATACAGAATATTGATAGCACAATATGTTAACTATATAATAAAGTAGCATGTCTCATCATTATATGTGTGAAGGATGAGTTGACCAATACAGATATCGACATTATAACAGTGTATTTGAGAATGCTGTATAACTGAGATCTATTGTTATGCACTGTTTACTCCTATACGTTTTACTTGAAGTTGGCGATGGTTGGAGTATATGGGTTGGATGGTCAGAATGTTCTGTCACGTGTGGGTATGGTAATCGAAGCCGTTCTAGGACATGTAAATCCCTTGAGACATATAAAGGAGGTCTTCATTGTTTGGGCCATTCAAATCAGTACAAGTCATGTAACGAGTCCATGTGCTTAGGTAAGTTCGTTTAGTTAGATAAGTATAGGAATACTACTATACAGATAGTTTGCTTATATTTGATGACAAGTGGTCGAAGGACATTTAGATTCTAATTCTAATGGAAACATGACAGTTAAGCTAGGTTATATAAAAACCAGACAAAACCGTTTAAGTCGATAAAACAAAATATCATATAATACATCTAGAAATAGCTTACTCTGTACGGTTTTAATTTACGTGAGGTACTTAATTTAGATCCATCTCTCTCAATAATAACTAGCCTGTTTTATTCAATGAGATTGTGCAGTGAATAGCACTGTTCATGAAACTAATTGGTAAACAACATGGGTTGACCTTTCTCATATCTCGAGTGACTTTCTAATTACAGCCTAACCTCTTAGTAATACTGTACTATTGTATGTTACTACATACAAACTAATGTTATCTCCTGGTGTGTAGGAACGAAAACACGACATTTGACAACATCAACCAAGTCGTGGACAAGCTCAGATCGGTCTACGCAACACACTCCAGTAACGGTTTATACAACATTTACCACGGTTGGTGAGCCTAAAAAGGAACGTACAACAGGGATGGATGGCAATAGAGACTCCGACCCAACAACGACACGTGACACCTCGTTCTTAACCCATGTGACATCAGGTTCTCACTACAACACAGAAACAATACCAAGTCTAATTCGGACCCCCATAATAGCGGATGTTACGACACAAGAAGGGCCATCTCCAATTTTAAAAGAGCCTAAACATGGTAGGTTATTTAGAGATATCACAAGAGCCAAACATGTACAGATCAGAACCGCTCCTGTGAAGTATAAAAGAAAATGAACGCTGCTGTATCCGATGACTAACGCTATTAAACGTTGTGTTGAGCCTGTTTTCTTTATGAATTACCAAAAACAATTGTCAAATACACATTTTTGTCGAAATTAATACGAAACGAAGTATTAAAAATTAAAGATCGCAAAACAATATAAGTGTCTGAAGAACTAAATCACTCTGCAAGTCTAAAGTCATATGGACCTGAGATATGAATTTACAAATTGGCCATATCTAAACCAACATCTAATACACACGAGTTACGCTAAATGGAATAAGGAAATCTCTAGAAATATTATGACTTGTAGATAGTAATAATACACAAAGAAGTTAACAAATGTATTTGCAGATGAAGCACAACCAAACAACAATAACCAACTGTTAACGATTATGTGTATAAATATTTCAACAACAGCAGTATTTATAGGAGTGGCTATAGCTTTATTCAAAAGGTAAGTAGAACTAGTTATATGAACTTTGTAATATATGTACCATGAGCTTGGCTATTTAACTTCATTTGGCTGCTTTCGATAGCCTGCCACATCAAGCTGAATGAAGAAACATAACCTTGCAGTAATGCTCATTTATTTGATTTCACTTTAAATCCAAGTTTACTACGCACATGTAAACAATGAATTTACATAACATATCAACATTATTTTCAAACTCACGTCTTTATCCACATAGCCTTTGATAAAATAATAGCTCACATTATACGTATCAATAGGTTTTTGTTACACTTTTTTAGTTTTGTCGTTTCAGCTACATTGAAACCGCACCAAAGACAGGAGATGAAACAGAAGAGTTCGTCTTCGATTTTGAGGAGGATGACACTGTTGAGCTGTGAATTTAAAAAACATCTCAGGCAAACGTCGAATGAATGAAGCTACTAATTTTGGTTTTGAAGATATTTAACAAGGGTGATTATTTGACATTTAAGTTAATCTTCTATAAGGCCATCAATGTATTTAGTTTGATTGTGAAATTACGGTCGAATCCGTTCCTGGAATCAACCAGTAATAAGCAATAAGGGTAACCTTTCTTACTAAAGGAAACAACGGGGGCCTTTGATGGGGGCTCGAACCTACGACCTCGACATTACTAGTCAGACGCGCAATCCACTGTGCCCCCTCCCATTCCGCCCCTTGTGGTGTTGATATGTGTGTCAAAAATTAAACTGTCAATATAACGACATGCTTTTGCTTTTGGGTACATTTTATGAAAGTACGTAGTTTAGGACATCTCTAAAGTATCCGGTTTGTCTGGATATGTACAAGATACAAACCCTAACCAGAATACCAGCTTAAATTTGAATAATTTCTGAATATCGTTTCCAATGTGTTTTTTTTCAGATTATATTTACTAACACAACATCATTTATACAGAAAGAAATGTCCCTATTGATAACATCTCATTCTTCGTGTACACGCTTTTCTAAACTATTGGAAAATGTAAGATGTGGCCATGAGCTCACTAGCAAAATGCAGGAGTAATACATGATTCAGTCATTGACTAGACTAGTGTTTACAGGCTTTGGAACAATATTCTTTATTCACTACCGCAGAGAGACTTCTAAACGTATATTCTGCCCTCAATGTCTAAAGGCAGTGTGTTTTATTTTAGCTGTATGACTGTACATGTAATTGAGTAGGGATCTTGTTTGTTAGACATACGTGTCAATATGCAATAAAACCCCTCATGCGAACACTGAGGGTAAGGTTTCTTGTCCAAAAACAACAATGGAAGCCTTTGACAGGGTTCGAACTCCCACGTGATGTTTAACGAGTCAATTGCGCTAGTTACTGCGCCATGCTATCTACGGTTATTCAGTTGCCTCAGGTGAGCGTTTCGGTGCCACCATGGCACTCTTGTTGCACCTTTTGCAATATTGTCTACCAAGTACATGATGATATTTAAAGATAGTTTAACTTTCTGAGAATAATTCAGAACACCTGTTGTTATATAAAGAGTGTTAATATGTATAAAGTGAAGAGAACAAACATAAATAAAACAAACCAGCCTTTAGTCTTGTTTTTTCCATTATGTCTGCCGTCACAGCTTGTAGCTATGATATCAATTGCCTTCTTTGTTTTCGGAAAGTTGGAATTTCCTATGGATAGTTCCCTCATACAAAAAAGACCACATGTATGGGTGACAAACTAGAATATTTGTATACGATATAATGACAGCTTTCGTAATTAGTTGTACAATACATAAAATTGTAAGCTGTAAACCTATAGTTGGCTAAAGACAAAACACAAGTTCAGTACTAGAACAAAACGCGATAAGACTAAGTTTAGTTTATGTGAAAAGCGTGTCCGATCTTTGAAGGAGCGCCTTTTGAAATACCAGACACAATTAAATGAACTATGTCTGTTAAATGCTGGTTATTTGAGTCCATTTGAGTTCAGTAAGGTGCTTTGTAACGTGAGAAATGGTGTTAGATCTGATAGAGTATACATCAAACCAAAGTAGACACTCCTTGTGTATTTGAGTTACTTAGACAACCGCTGTAGTGACAGTGTCGACATTGTTTATGATCTTCTAGTGTGGTCTGTCTTTGGTAAATAGGGTTAGACCTTCAAACACAAAGGAAGAACCCATATTGATAGAACAGATTGGTGTAGTGTTGGTTAACTTAAAACATGTGAAAGAAGACTCGCTATTAAAGCAGGACACACAATCACCTCTCGAGTAGCGCTGTTTACAAACCTCCCTGTTTGTTTGTATTAACGTATTCATAGTGCATGGTGGTTGTCAGTGACAGATATACAAACGTATGTAAAAAGTGGCAACACAAGTCGAATAATTACATATTTATATAACACATTATATGAATTCTACACATACACTCAAAACGTTGACACTGCCATTTAATTTCATAATTATGTTGCCTTAACTACATATATCCAATTCCAGACGAAGAGTTGTGTTGACAAGCTGAAATTAAGCTATACCGATACAACGCAGGTCAACTAATTACATGTAATCAATATCATCACTTGAATTGAACACACACTGTTCAGTGATTACATGTCTATAACTTCTTCCAGAAATAGGTCGGACTCCTCTGTCATGTCACTATATGTCATCATTGACGTTTCTCTGTAACTGAAGAATACTAAATCAAGACACATCATCTCATTATCACCAGACAAGGCTATTTATATAACTTCATCTCATTATCACCAGACAAGGCTATTTATATAACATCATCTCATTATCACCAGACAAGGCTATGTATATAAGATCATCTCATTATCACCAGACAGTGCTATTTATATAACATCTTCTCATTATCACCAGACAAGGCTATTTATATAACATCATCTCATTATCATCAGACAAAGCTATTTATATAACTTCATCTCATTATCACCAGACAAGGCTATTTATATAACATCATTTCATTATCATCAGACAAGGCTATTTATATAACATCATCTCATTATCACCAGACAAGGCTTTTTATATAACATCATCTCATTATCACCAGACAAGGCTATTTATATAACATCATCTCATTATCACCAGACAAGGCTATTTATATAACAATAGTTCAGCGTTCTACGTGTGTGCAAAATGAGGGCTTATATATTATTTAGATAAATGTCAGAAGTTGTACCATAGTCAAATTTCTTTATTTTAAAACACTGTAGAATGAGGCCAAACCACAATGAAGAACGTCTGATTTAAATCACAAACATCTATTTGTTTATAAAATGTTATTTAGACCACCTTTTGTCGACCCCGAGGACGGTCTGATGAGCGGAACTTCCATTCATACAATTTACCTCGGACATTCTGTTTGTTAATAACATGCTTTTGTTTTTGTTGAGATAAAAGAGGAGCGTCTTAAATTTCAATTAGAACCAATCGCAAGTGAATGAATCTTTGTTTTGTATATTTCTTTCACTAAATACCGTTATCTACTTACATTCTTATAGCATCAACAGCAATACAAACTAGGATAATCGTCATTGTGAGTGAAGTTACCAGTGTTATGATAAGAACCATTTCTTGCTCATCTGTAAACATGTTATAATATTACTGATACGACCTTAATAACTATGAAAAAGTATTTCAATACATAACAATACTTACAACAGTTTTTAATGCAGAATAAATTTATATATGAATCAGTAAATGTAACCTGAATAATGCACAGGCTAAAACATTTCGTCGTGATTTGAAAGGTTAACGCAGTCGTAATGTAGTTCATATTCACCCGAACTCGTATCCATTGGATTATGCGATGAAACACGGGTACAGATGTTTTATTTCTTAATTAGATGCATACTGCGAGAAACTTCTTGAAGTCGTGATAAAACTCGTGTTCACGAAAAGTTAAGAATAATTGTATATAACATGTACTATGCGTTCTGTCCTTCGAATAAACTTACAAGAACGCCAATAACATCTAAGCAACTGTTAAAAAATTGTTTCAAACACATTATTTTATTGACATCATTTTTAATATCCTTGATTTTATCCTTAAAATAATGTCAACTCTTATTATTCATGTATTACTTTAATACTTACTGTATATGTGTGTTTAGAACAGGTGATCTAATAGCATACATATATGTGAGCTTGTTTATAATGTTTACCTTTGTGAGCCTTTCCAGATGCTATAGACGATGTACGCTTCTTGGTAGGCAATGTGGACGACTCAATGGCTGATGACTGACGTGTAGACTTCTGAGTAGGTTGTCTTCCAATGCCCTTATCGTTATGTGATTGTTTGTAGATGTCATTGATGAATGTCTACCATTCTCCATATTGTTAAGTGTGTGTTGTGACTGGCTTGTAGTTGTACTTGTTGTTTGTTGACCGTTGTCCTTATTGTCAAGTGTGTAAAGTATTTCTTGTGATTGACTTGTGAATGTGATAGTTACGTGTTGATATGCTTTGTTAAGTGGTACGATATGTTGAGACTATATTACTAGTATATACGTTCTAGTGCTTGCAGTTGTTGCCCTGTCGGTTATAAGTGTTGATAGTTCGCTTGTTTGAGACTTTTGTGTAGGTTTACTTGTCGACTGTACACTGGATTGGTTGTCATTAGTGGTTTCAATTGGCATCGTAGATGAACTGACCGTTGTAGCTGTCGTGCAAGTGACTGTGAATTAAATGGGAATAACATTTAATCATTCCGTGTATATGTAGCTTATTGATTTGTCGAAGAAAAATGTAAAACTGGCTCTATCACAGAGGAGCCAATACGTGTCTAGTACAGATAATATACAACCGTAATTATTGCTTCTTTAACAAAGTAAAAATGTTCACACGACAACCGTCTTTGAGTAGGTTAACTGCATAGTTGTATGTGTGTATACTTTGAGAAAACAAATCCCCTAACGTCATGGCAACATAGCTAGTTCTGACACTTGTAAGCAGTGTATTACTTTAGTTGAATAAACATAGAAACGATGTGATTATGGTTTAAGGCAAATTAAGATGTTATGGCCTCTACAAATGAAGTTGTTTTATCGGACATGTCCTCCTTTTGTACGAACCACTAACACGGGCATCTTTCCATGTAGCATGCCCTGTTCTGCTTACTTGCTCCATCACAACCTCGAATACTCCCAAGACCTGTGTATGTACATGTGCGCGTCCTCCATTGTATTCCTACCACTACCCCACCCGGTCCAGTTTTCGCAATTTCTTTGCTCTAAAATTTTGAATTGAAATTGTGAATGATTCAAAATGTCGAAAGTTGCTCATTCAAAAACAAAACAAGCTACAATAGGACGCCATTGATATATCAAACTGTTAGCAGTGTTGTATTCCATAACCATTAAACAAGGGAGTATTGGAACAAAGACTAAGCCTTCACTGTGCGCAACATATACAAGATAACCAAACACTATATATATAACACAGACACGTTCATAACATTGCTACATTATATTTCGTTCAAAGCTAATACACAGAATACAAAGCAAACTACAATATGAACATTAAAAACCCTTTGGTTTTTTTAATTAACAGTGCTGGTTATATCATATACTATGAAGCTGTTGGCACATCAATGAAATGAATATACATTTAAAGAGGTGGAATGATGGATGTCTAATAACTGATTCCAAGTAATACTAGTGTATGAGCTCAGTGTAGCATCTAGCTAGTAGATACATTCATGCAAAGAGGTTAGACAAAGTATGTATATTAGTCCAACAATGATGTCAACGAACTGTATTTGTATATAAGTCAGCTAAATATACATCAATCTTTTAAAACATAAATATTGTTACTTGTTATCTCAAACTCTGGACATTACATATGGTACATTTATCTAAACTTTGCTGTTACTCAAACAGGTGATTGTTAGTTAGGCTTAATTTGGCTGATGTGTTGAAGATGGGGAGGTATCCTGTCTTCATTTTCTTCTTGTTTATAGGTCAGAAATAAACAATTGTCGAACAGTCCTGTACTTTACAGGGTCTTTTTCATTGACTTCTTGCCATGTTCTAACTGCCAAATACTCAAACTATTTACTAAGCTATTCAGCATTCTTTTGAAACATATTATTGTATACATATTCTACACAATATGTGTCCTGAAATAATAATTATGTCTTCTTTGACACAACAATTGTTCAACTCTGGGTATGATAAATGACTACCTTCAAGAAAATACGTATGTCGCATGTCTTTTCCAACTAAATAATACTTGAAAACGTAAACTAATTAATCAATTTGAATCTAACTCTCGAATGCGTTCTACATTTGTCTGAATACATTAACAAAGTTAGCATTGTCCAATATATTAAATATTGATTTTGAAAGCTGCTAGTAGTATGGTACAACGGACAAATAAGCATGCGTGTTTTATATTTCCACTAAGTTAAGGATATTAAGTTAATTCCTGTATATAACATAACACATCAGTTGATTACAGTGAATACACATTACGTTACCTTTTTTCGCTTTAAAAATGAAAGTTACTGATTTAAGCTTAAAGTAGGCACACTTATGGGGTTATATGACTTGCTCCTAAGCTAGTAAATGTTTTGTTTATCTAAATAACTTGATGCATTGGTGTTTTAGTGTTAACTATACAGAAAATAGCAATTTTGAGGTGGTAACGTATTTTAAAGGCCCATAACTCCTTAAAGCCCCAACATAAATTTGCAATCATTTTTTCTGAATGCTACATACCATAAGGTATAAGAAGACCATAGTCCCGAAAATTCCCCCTGGGGAGCAGGGTCTATAGTCAGCTCAAGGTCTAATAAGTATATGCAGAGCTTATTTGATAAAAATGACATTGTATTGTTTACATAAACTTAGCACATTTATAATCCTAATGTAAATGGTTTTACCAGCTTAATTTTAAATAGAACACATAGAACTGTTTATTTTTGGGTGAACTTTACCTGTAATAAAAACTTATAAAATTGAAGTTGTGTTTTCTCTATTCGGTTTGCTGGATGAACTCCCCATAGTGTTCTAGCTCAATTTAAAACAGTTGAGACGAGTGAATCAAATAAACAAAAATAATGTTGTAAGTGTATACCTAAACATGTACGTTATAACATATAACGTTTCATCTTTAAATTGACTTGCTGGCTTGACTTGCACTATTTCTTTATTGTGCCGTTAGTACTACAGTAACAAGAGCACGGTAAACCATTCCTGCATTGGTTAACTTTATAACAATTTCGAATTCTGAACCGTCATAATAGAACATCATATTTTGTGGTAACTGACCACCTTTTTCGAAAAACATTGATCTTGGTTTGTTCAAAGTTTACTTAACGTTTTCTTATTTTGCTGTACTATTATACTATTACACATACTGTTTCATCAAGGCCTTTCTTTAAATTACTATCTGACTTTGACAGTATTATAATATCGACTGCATACATTCACAAATACATGGTATATCAGTTATCGATGCAGTGCACATAGAGATCGGAGTTACTTTTTGTAACGTGAAAATTGGTGAGCCATTACCTTTATATACATAGTTGGGACACGAAAACCTGCCGTTCCACAATGATTCTTTACGATAATCGGCCATATATTTTTTAATCTCATCCACATGTGTACCATTCTTATCATAAACTAAATGTCCCCCATATCGACGACAGACCACACTCGCTTCTTTCCATGTCATTGGTTGGTTGTGGTATGTGAGCATTGCTGAAACAAAGTAGAATATAATATTTATTGAATCCTACAAATATAATTATTAACAGTTTGAATCCTTACAAAAAGGAAACGGAATAAGTGTGTTTTTATCTAAAGCACTCACTCAAACTTAAACTTACACATTAATTGTGGCTCTCCATAACTTTCAAACTTTATTGTGTTTAAATTGAAGCTGTGCCTTTCTATTTGATGCAAACTGTCCTACACATATGTACATATAAAATATAACATGCAGTAAATGTGGCATCAGTTTAAGAATAGTATTGGATGGCTGTTATAAATGTGTATTACGATATATACAATTCTACATACATATAAATCGGTTGGTTTCCTGTTGCGGTATAACTTAGACTAGTATGAGTAATCACTTTGTGTCATTTAAAAGGCTTCCTATATAATTGACAGAATCCAAGAAAAAAGTTACATAATGGTGTATGTTAACAAAATCGAGTCCCTTAAATTGTTTAATGACATTTTCTTTATACCCTATTGCCGCACTTAACTATTTGATATTCATGATCAATGACTATACAAAGGTCATTCATCAGCAGTAGTTTTACATAATCAACACATAATACTACATGTTTACAATGGTCTGGACTTATACATACCCTACGCATGAAACGAAATTAAGGAAACAATACTCGTGCTTACCTTGCAATGTTGATGCTTGAAGAACAAGCACGGTTATTTGTAGAAACAACATAATACTTGTTTACGGTAACTTTTCCTGTACCAGGAGTAACATCAATGTGAAACAAAGAAATCCGTCAAAGTACAGCATCACATTGGCTCAGAAGAAGTTGTTATAATGTAACAAGCCTGTACAAAAGAAGAAGTTGTATAGTTAATAGTATGGTCAGTTTCTACTCTCTGTTACACTTAGGGTATCTGTACGGGTCTTTATATAATCGCATCAGTACATACCTAGTTCCTGGTATAAGGCAGGTAATACTTCATGTAGATTTCGACAAAACTCACTATGAACCGTACATTACATACCCGTTAACATTGTCAATAAGTTATAGTTAAACTGTTTTCAAACAAAACACATGGAATTGATACCCCTAACCAGCAAGGAGTATTGGATACTAAATAGAGTTGTTAATTATGTTAATAGTCTTCTTTATAGCGTTTAACTGAACTAGTGTATGACCCTACAATTGTATTTTGTTGTATCGTTCATAAATATCAATACATCTATTACTCTGTATACAAGTTAAACAAACCGAAACTAGTGAACTATACATGGTATCTCAGTTAACTAT
>ENA-OREC01000536-OREC01000536.1-marine-metagenome-genome-assembly--contig:-NODE-536-length-15321-cov-12.508200_pt1 | contig 15321 bp, 11 predicted proteins | sample MGYA00248626_ERZ508543 | MGnify/ENA primary metagenome ERZ508543 (study PRJEB26211, sample SAMN05518279) | marine metagenome | isolation source: Puget Sound, Washington, USA | host: Bankia setacea... | reverse complement strand
ATCTCGGATGAAATCCCGCGTTTTGCGAGCGTTCAGAGTAACTCTATAGCTTAAGAAGGGAGTTGCCAATCCATGGTATAGAGGTCTGTGATTGTTTGAATCTCCTATTTTGGAAATAGTCCGTCGAAATGGCCGCCACAGCATTACGTCCGAGTCTATTTCGTAAATAAATGAACGAGATGTTCCGAGTGAAGACGCCTTATCATACGTATCCGAGGAGATTCGAATGACATCTAAGCTTACGATTGTACCAAATCAGCTCTCGCCGGGAAAGCTCGCATTCACTTTCATAGATAAATGGACGAGACGTTTAGCTTATTGATACAAGTAACCGTGTGTGTTGTTAAATGTGACGTCAGTGAACTTCTGTGTTTGCTCACCAATCCGAGCATATATAAAAACTAAAGTATGCAACTTTTAAATACTACAGTTATGTACAACGTATTCTTAGCATAGATCCTACACTGAACATTAAGTACAGTCAAATTAGCGGGCAATCCAGCATTCATATGCGTATTATTAAGCTGAGTGTGGTAACTTATACAGATAAAATACGTAAGAAACATTAATGTCATCCGACAACCCATCATCTGCATACGTATTAGTTAATCAGTGTTTCTGGTCGTCCATTTCATTTCCACAACTAATTAGACATCGCCTATATTTCTGACCAATGACAAAGACAGTTTTTTAATATCATACGTTGTCCTATGTCGCGCACTTGCGTATGTTGTCAATCAAAATGATGAAAGGGAAAACAGGATCAAAACCGACAAGAAATATGTACAACAACAGCATCAACACTATGATCGAGAGAGAGAAAAGAAAGATTGCTATTGTTGCACCGTATTATCCAAAGATGGTGGCGTGTTGCATAGTATAAATCGGAGCAGTGTTTGTAGTTATGACAGTGTGAGATCACGAAACAGCGACACAGGCAAAAGAACAGTTTTAACAGTAGGGTGCATGGATGGATGGATGGATGGATGGCACACAACTAACACTCTTAAATGGTGAGCAGCACAGTAATGTAAATCTGGAGTTCCTTCCCCTTTAATGTTGTACTGTTGACAATATCAGTACACAGGGAACCAGCCTGAATAGTAATGGTCAATCTTCAACGCAGTGATCTCCCCTGACAAGTAGAATAGATAAGAGACTGCGCGGAACAACAACCCAACTCTGCATTGGCGATTGAGTAGTGGTAAGCTGCATGTAGTGACAGACGGAAATCATAAAACCACCCATATCGGATACATAGAACAGTATGCCACCGGCTTGTGATAAGGTTTATGTGGGCAAAGGAAATAATTAATGCTATTGAATATGTTAATGATTCATTTGGTGTAGGCCCCATGTTCTGAAGTGGGTGTGATACCAGGTCAACTCAAGACCGATGCCCTTTATTGAAATTGTGTTCCATAAATAATTCCATATATCTGAGGTATAACGACTCCAAACTTCATATACATATCACACTGTGGAGTGGTGAAGTACACATGCGTCGTTACGGTATCAATGTCTGAGTCGAGTTACTGCCCCTTCTTAATTTACAAGTCTGAGATAAATATTTTGTATACACGTATATATTCAACCGTGGGTATAAAACTATGATACTATCAAGCTAACGGGCTGAACGGAAGTGTCAGCCACACAAGTGAATGTCACAAGTGAATGTCAAAGGTTGGAACATTGGTTTTGTTTCAGCTCCATAACATACAAAGGCATTTGATAAAACTTTCATCAACTGTTAATCTTCAACAAACTACCATGCAGAGTCACTGCAGAGTTGTCTGCCATTTGATTGAATTCGTGATCTTATTCTTTTAAGAATATGCTAAAATACAAACAATATGTAAACGTGACGGCAACAGTGACCTAGACAATTCTTAACTATTAGTGGGGGACATGCGTTATGACAGCTTTTTCTTTATCATACAAGGTAGGCCTTCTATATGAAGGCAACTGGTCTATGTTACGTGTGTAATATTAGGGAAAACAACAATTATGTGTTCTTCGACTTCAATCTTTCTTAATGTCATTGTGAATTTGTATATAGTCGTATATTGTGTTTGCTTTTGATTGTCCTCGACAATAAAATAAGACCATCTATGCTAATCAACAGAGGCGAGCGTCTCTTTGCACAATAAGCCCAAACCTGTCTTATTCTGGTGTAGTTAAGTATTCTGTGATAAAGACAACATAAAGTAGATGATCACTTCAAAATAAGGCCACATACAACATTATCACTGTTTCTGTAATAGCATCACCTCTATATCTACAACACCTCCAAGACAAGACCATCTTAAAAGTAAGACCGCATTCAATATAAGACCATTTAAATACTAAAAGCACATTAGAGTCTCTCAGTTAACACCTGTGAGTTGTTCCCGATCTTTTACACATTAGAGTCTCTCAGTTAACACCTGTGAGTTGTTCCCCCTCTTTTGCACATAAGAGTCTTTCAGTTAACACCTGTGAGTTGTTCCCAATCTTTTGCACATTAGAGTCGCTCAGTTAACACCTGTGAGTTGTTCCCCCTCTTTTACACATAAGAGTCTCTCAGTTAACACCTGTGAGCGGTTCCCCATCTTTTGCACATTAGAGTCTCTCAGTTAACACCTGTGGGTTGTTCCCACTCTTTTGCACATAAGAGTCTCTCAGTTAACACCTGTGAGTGGTTCCCCCTCTTTTGCACATTAGAGTCTCTCAGTTAACACCTGTGAGTTGTTCCCCCCTCGTTTGCACATAAGAGTCTCTCAGTTAACACATGTGAGTGGTTCCCCCTCTGTTACACATTATAGTCTCTCAGTTAACACCTGTGAGTTGTTCCCCCTCTTTTACACATTAGAGTCTCTCAGTTAACACATGTAAGTTGTTTCCCCTCTTTTACACATTATAGTCTCTCAGTTAACACATGTGAGTTGTTCCCCATCTGTTACACATTATAGTCTCTCAGTTAACACCTGTGAGTTGTTCCCCCTCTTTTACACATTAGAGTCTCTCAGTTAACACATGTAAGTTGTTCCCCCTCTTTTACACAGTTAACACCTGTGAGTTGTTTCCCCTCTTTTGCACATAAGAGTCTCTCAGTTAACACATGTGAGTTGTTCCCCCTCTTTTACACATTAGAGTCTCTCAGTTAACACCTGTAAGTTGTTCCCCCTCTTTTGCATATTAGAGTCTCTCAGTTAACACCTGTGAGTTGTTCCCCCTCTTTTACACATTAGAGTCTCTCAGTTAACACCTGTGAGTGGTTCCCCCTCTTTTACACATTAGAGTCTCTCAGTTAACACCTGTGAGTGGTTCCCCCTCTTTTGCACATAAGAGTCTCTCAGTTAACACATGTGAGTTGTTCCCCCTCTTTTACATTTTGTATCAGATCACTTTAATACAAAGTTAACTACATTTGATCTAGTTGGTAAATTATGCCAGTTGTTCTTCGGAGTGGTTGCCCCTTTTCAATTATGACAATATAAATAAGCATATTAACAAACACAGTTTATGTTTATGAAAGGTTAACAATTTATTTCAAACCAAATATGTATAATATGTATTATATACAACATCTAAAGTAGATCAATTACACTTGCAATGGTGATAAAAGTTCACCAAACTCTCCACAAAAAGCCCATTTAAACAGCATATGTAAAACATCCCTTCACACCAATGATACTCTGTCCACATTTCTTGTCAAGAGTTATCTACAATTCTGTATAACGTTTTGATTGAATGATTAATGTGCTTAGAAGTTACAAAACAATTTGTTGATTGCCATTGAAACTACTTAGGAGTTAAATGCATACTTTGACCTTGGTAAGCAGTGAATGTATGGTCTAAGTACATCAAAGGGCCATAACTCTTGATAATAGTCATGTTATTGGGGATTACAATCAAATCTATCAGTAATATTAATAAGAGAGATCTATTACAATAAACTTGGTTAAATTAAGCAACAAGTTCTTAAGGCATCACATTTAAACAGAAATCACACATTTTACATTGTATGATTTTCTCCCTAGTTATGATTTTCCTGTAATGCAGAGGCGAAAGAAGCTTTTGCGAAATAGCATTGGGAGAAACACTAGGCCATAGTACCGGGATACAAGAAGTCAAGAACTGTTGTGACTTGTCCAGCTGTTGAATTGATCGTTTCTATGACCAACTTGAATGTAATATGCGGAAAAAAGGTGAGAAAGTTCAGATATCAAGAATGATTGAGTGGTTTGAGGCTTAAAATCGTCACAAAGTTAAGCTGATTTTATTAAAGTACAACCAAACTGTATGGGTTTTTTTGTAGTTCAGCTAAGAACTATGGTACCTGCTAATTTAAACTCCAAAGCTTTTTTGTTTGCACTTCAACATATTATTTTTAACTGAGATCTTTGACAACTACATACATAATGCATGCATATACTTGACTTTAAGGTGTAGTGAATTTGTTATTGCCACATCAACTTCAACACTTCAACACATGAACAGAGCATCTGGACTGTGTTGTAAAGAAAACAACAGCCACAAATAGATCACATTCAATCACCTACTGTGTATCATAATTCAAATGAAAGATTAATCATTTTTACTGAGTAGCACGTTATGACATACCAGATGAAGTTTTTTTTAATTACCTTATAATATAGGTGATGTGTATCTATATAATGTAGCAGGCTAAAAGTGATGTTTATAATAAATGACATAGTTGTAAGGGTGCTTGGTTAGTTAAAATGAACAATTGTGAAAATTAACTTAAAAAGTCCACTGCTGAAATCCACTCCAGAATGGCAATGAAGGCCTTGAAAGAAGTTTGAGCACACATCCGACAAGTGATCTACCAAATTCTAGTCAAAATCAACTCCTGAAATCAACCAGTACTAAAAATCTCAGCTTCTAGCCCAGGGAAGCAATAGAGACCTTGACAGTGTTTGTAAATCCAACTGTGAGGCAGTCCATTGATAAGCAAGTTCAATGAATCATACCTCATGCTTCACTCTCAAAGAAGTTGAAACAGATTGTCTCTACTGTTCAAGTCAAACTGATTTGAGACGTTTGAACCTGCTCTCGACTTCCACCGACAGCCCCTAAATCTGAAGCCCTTGCGGCCCTTTTTAAGCACGATACGATCACAACTGATTTTCACTGAAACATTTTACTGAAAAATCTGTCAATACCGCTTTAATCAGTCCATTGACCACCTTTTCACACTTTGAACATTTTTTACCTAGCTGACTGGTTGAACATTGTCCGCAGCAGATCAGGTGACCACACGGCAGGTATATGATGTCTGACAGAGTTTTATGACAAAAGTTACACGCTCGTTTTCTGAACATTTCGAGGTTTTCCTGTTCTAGTCTGAAAGTCTCGTCTGAAATTAATTGGAGAAAGGGCATGTTGAAAGCATAGTCCACATCAATATATAGAGTGCAAGAAAGAGTCACCTAAAATACATAACATAATCTGCCATACAGTTTTTATGTTCTCCAAATTAATATGATGACCACCTCATTTGGAAGACAGACTCGTTTGGAAGACAGACTCGTTTGGAAGACAGACTCGTTTGGAAGACAGACTCGGTCGAAAATTATAATAGAAGAGGTATTGATTAAGAAAAAAACACTGCTTATAATGATACTAAACTTAAAACCATCTTAATACTAATAGTAATGATTATCTACTAGTAAAAAGGGATGTTTCCAGTAATTTCCAAGCTTTCATTTGTTGGTCCCAAACAATGTATCATTGAACTATTGCATTCACTAATGTACAGCAGTCTTAAGACACTGTTTAAAATAATCAGATATTTCAAACAGTATTTCATGTGACTTTTCAAAGTTTCAAAGTCCATGATACATGTGGACATCGCTGTTTAAAATTTGGGATTTAGATTTTGGTGAACATTATCTGGTAGCATAAAGTTGACACCACCTGACATGTTTATACTTAGATAACTCTTCATGATTTGCTGTAGTCTAAAAATAGATTATCTGGAAAACCACAACTAAAATCTCCAGGTCATAATGTATATCTTGACAACAAGCTGTTTACATAAATCATCTTATCTCTACTTGACACACATTGGGACTAAACCCACCTGAATTTGCAATTTATTATATTAATAACACATAGCATGAACTAGGACGATAGCTGGCCATATTTCAATGCACTAGTTTTCAAAGCACACACTGTACACATGCCAGTCAAGGTTCTATGATGTACTAGTTATAGCACAATACAATACAGTTAACATACTATGTACTTCTACTCAGAGGGAGTCAGTTTAATTACCGAGCTGGGCTTACAGTTTTACATAAAGTGGCCTTATATTGATGTAATCCTAAAATGCATGTGGTTTTACTGTAAGTCCTATCATAGAGATTAGGAAACCTTTAATATTGAGTATCGGTAGTCTAATTATTCAATGGTCTTATTATTTAGGGGACGCTCTTGTTATTAGGGGACCCAAGGTGGTCATAATTGGGAATTGGTTTTATTAACGGAAACTAAGGTTGTCTTATTAATTAGGGATACAAATACATCTCAGGGTGGCCTATGAGTAACCAACACTTTAATTTGAGATTGTCTTACTTTTAGATGCTACATGTACTTATTGATGAAGCCTCCATTCAGTTGGTCTTATAAATAGTATGGTCGTCTTAAAGAGGTTGTCATTGAAATGGTGTGTTCTTCTAAATGAGGTGGTCAAATCAGAGGGCAAACGTTTAAAGAAAAGATCAATGATGATAATATATTTACTTGGAGAGTCTGTTTCTATGCCACTGTCTGTTAACTCATCAGATTGTAAGTCACTGGTCATGGAGTTAGGGGCTACCTCCTCCAAGTCCTCAATAGCTTGCATTAATTCTGCCGCAGTAAATGAGGTTGTACCTGAAACAGGGAGGTGAGGTTTTAAAGCATTTATATTAGTGCATTGGTTGGTTAATGACTTTGAAAAGGACATTACTTGTTAGTAGTTCTGGGTTTCGAAGAAGAGACCTGGCAAACGACTACATTAAATGGTTTTCAGCAACTCTAAATATAACACCTGTCATTGCATTTGCAGCAGAGACAATTTGTGAGTCGTTTTGGTCTAAAGGTGAAGGCTGCTCAAAGATTCTTACCTTTTAATCTTTTCATTATTTTAACAGCCTGTATGACTTCAGACTTCTCAAAGCCGTATTCTAGGACAGCCTGGGCTGCTGCAGACGACAAGTATGAGTTTCCCTTGGGCTTAGCTTCTTCTACTGATTCCTGTCTCACCTGTAATGTAACAGTAATGGATGTGAATCTATAACCATACATGAACATGCAAACACTTACTTTCACGTATTTGGGTTATTATTCAAGTTATTGTATTAAACATTCATGTACTAGTCAAACAATTGATCTTAACATTACATATTTCTGTCCATGTTGTTGCCATTCTGTGCAGTGTTGTTGTTTTTTAAGTACATGTAATGTTAATTTCAAGGGGTAAAGGTGAGATTTTTCTTTAAGTGGTGACACAACCTCTCTTCCTCCTAATTATGTGAACAAAAAGTTCTAATTTCAAACACTTTTATAGACGAGAGCATTTCACATTTATCATATAGCTTTGATCAGATTCCGATTTCAATAATCCCTGTTTTATACAAGTACCAAAAAAGCAAACCAACCGAACCATACAATGTGCTCGATTGTTTGCATTGGCTACTGATACTAACATTACCTGGGGTCGCATGGATGGACAAAATGATGGTAATTTTGCAATAATTATAATGATACCAATATGTCAACCTGTGTGCTATTGTGTAAGAGTAAATATGAAACAGAGAGAAAAAAGAAACGGGGAGAAGAGTAAATAAGAAACAGAGAGAAGAAAGAAACAGAGAGAAAAACGAAACTGAGAGAAAAACGAAACTAAGAGAAAAACGAAACTGAGAGAAAAATAAAGAGATTTTTTTTATATAACTCCTTCAAACTTCCTGGTTTCAATTTGGAAGTAGTTGCTATACCCACTTATTGCAATGGGATGGACACTTTGTCATCAAGTGTGTGGAGGAAAGGGGTTTGATTGGTGGGTTTGAATTTGTGGTATTTAAATCACAAAAATGGGAAACTTAAAATCGTCATGCAAGTATTAAATCTGGGGGTGGGGGAATGTTAAATATTTTAAAGGAAAGTCTACTCAGGATATTTTTCAACAACTACAGTTACGGTACCCATATATAAGAAGTTAAACCTGTGTATTTACATATAATCACACATCCATGACATTCAAATAATACAATGAATCTCAAGCACGTGAACAAGTTGAGTTTTATATAAATATATCTTAATTCTTAAACCGTCTTGTTTGGGTGTAAATAGTTAACACAAAGAGCTTAACAATATATCGACTGGGTATTACTAAGTTTATTTTGAATGACGTATTTTGAAATAAGGGGGATGATGAAGAGGCACTATGAAGTATTTAACATGCTCATGAAGTGTACTTTCATTATTCAGCCGTGCTAAGACCAGGTATCCCTATCTGTCATACTTTAGTCACCAAACATATGCAAATTAATGATATGAAACAAAGGCATACAGCATAAAGCTAAACCAACAATGAAAAGTACAAGTACAAGACCACTCACAATGTTCCAAGTCCTATCTTTTGGTAATTTGTTTTCCTAGTACAGTAACAACTACTAAAAATACAATCTAGCACATGTAACTGGTTAAAGATAAAACACTAAGCCACTTTTCTATTGTCCTTTACCCCATCTACATCAATAGTTACAGCACCTTAGTAAGCAAGAACACTAAAAAAACAGCATGTTCGGACAGTGTTTTCATTCAAACTAGCTGTACATTATCACTGAAATTTGTTGTTGCTTTTAAAACTGATTCACTATTAAAAACACTTCTTTCTGTACAGAGAGTGGTTTAACTAACCAAGCTTCAAATTTCTAACAAAATGTTACCTGCACTCCTGGGACCCTATTTAGACCATTGGTTGTGGTTCCCATCCACTCCTCGTCATTCGATATTGTGTTTATAAACTCCTGCCCCATAGTGAGTTTTAGGTGCGGACAAGTTGGGTACCAGCGAGCATGTTCAGACATAGGATCATCATTCGGTTCCCAGTTCCGTAACCCGCCCCCACAGTAGTAGCAACGCACACTGTCTTCTACACCTGAAATAAACAAAACTTTCATGTATGAAAATATAGTAAAATCTCATTTATGATTGGTACCTCAACATGACTCTCACTTTAAAATACATACATGTATATATTGACATCTGTTAACAGTCTGGGTATCATGAATATATTCTTTATAACATTAATGTAACATTTTCTATCAAAATCTCAACAAAACCCGGCGTTGACATAATTTTGGTAAATAAACCGCAACTTAGTGGGTGAAGACGTTTTAGAATGATGTCATAACTTTAATCATATACCAAAATATATTTATGTTCAATGCTTTCAAGAGGTCAACCAGAAGGATTGATGAAAACAAAGGATTGCTAAAGTTTCTTCTTTCATACTAAATGTTGTTTATGTTTACTGCTAATCTAGACGAAAACTGTAAATGTATGCTCTTTAAAGACGTTTTCGGTCAAAAAATCATTTTCGATAGATTTTTTTTATATTTACATATATTGCAGGAAATGTAATGCTGAATTCAACAAGCTAATAAAAACAGTAGGTCACCATGCTCGTTTATTCGAAAAATGATTTTGAACACACCCACCTTTGCCAACAAGTTTGACTATATTTGGAAATTGGATATTTTCATACTCTCACTTATAAGTCCTTAAATTGTGACAAAACACTAAAAATGATACTAAGTCTGTAACTTTTGTGCATAAATAGGATGTCATTGCACAAAAAGTTTACACAAAATGTGCAAAACTAGTTGATGAAAAAAATTATTGACTGTTTTGTTGGGTAAGCGTTCGTGATTCGTTATGTACATCTCACAAATTTTAAAAAGAACTGTTCGATAGAAAGTGTTTTTTTTTCTTATGAAGAAAGGTATACATATCATGAATCCAAAAAAGCAAGTGAATTTGTTATTTTTTAACAAACAGTGGTCAAAAACACTTAACTATGTTTATTTCATCATGTTTTAACAACTATTCAGTTGAATTTTAAAAATAGGGAAATTAAAAATATAAAAAGTTACGCCTCCAGTGGGATTCGAACCCTTAATCCCTGGGTTTTGAGGCTACGGAACACCTATGCAATAGGATGCGCAAAGAAAACTGCCGAAAACGTCTTTAACATTTTCAATTTCTAAACCGGAAGGAGGCCAATATGGATTTAAGCGGTATGTCGCCGTTCAGTTTGCACTTGACTTTTAGGTTACCGCCTCGGTCCGAGTATCACGGTCGAATCGAGTCACCTTTGTTAATTTTTATAGTAACTTATGCGATATCGTAATTTTCGTAATATCGTAATAATCCTATTTATCCTGGATTGGATGTTTTATTTCTTATAAGAAACCCATATGGTAGCTATGGCTTTATACTTATTTAATCGTGGCGAAACAACTCACTTCCCTGAGCAAAACTACTCCGCGCGAAATCACCGAATGCAAACGGGAATCAGCTCGAATCGACTTGTTACCGCTCACATGATCATACCGCACGCCAACGCCCGGTACCGAACTAAAGGTGAAAGTGCGAGCAGGACAACTGTAAGATAAAAGTCTGTTTGCATTACTTTCAGTAGTAGTCATAGTTTGTTTAAATAAGTAATTACACCACCAAATAAACACAGCATTTCAACAATTCCAAAATAGAACGTTTGATCCTTTTGATAAAAGTATCCTAGAGTCACCAGTTTCGACGCCCTTATAAGCAATCAACAGACATTTGTGGACATCTAATTATTTTTTCTAGTAGAAAATATATCATATTATTTCATACAAAAAATATACCACGTGTACTATACAACACAGTGGAATTTTATCATTTTGAGAAAATTTAGTCACATGACGTCACCCAATGCAATATGAATGAGGGTTGCTGACATAGTAAGACGTTTTTGCCATTTTCTTTTATGAAGGGGAGAATTTTGCTTCGATGTAGTGGGTAATTTTTAACCTAAGAAAATTACTCCAAACTGCAATGGTAAAATCGATCACTTCTTGCCTTTGAGTCTCTTACTATACATTTGTTTTTTCTTGACAGTGTAAAACAATGTTATTTACAAAGAAGCATGCAGTGACGTCATCGGAGCGTGCGTATAGCATTGCGTGATATAAACAAAAAAGGCGTCGAAATAGGTGAGCGTCAAAACAGGTGTCCACACAACACACTATCAGTACCTGTATAAACAAGACCAGCATCTATCATGCTATCAACAGACACAGGCGTACTTGATGGCCATCGTCTGTCAGTCCGGTGAAACGATTCGTGTCTCTTCTCTACGGTGGCGTACTCGGGCGATTTTGGCTTCGTTGCAATAATTCCTAATCCAACTGCCGTTACCTCCATTTTGAATTTAGCCTTTAGGTTCTACGTTAACTTCACACTTCTCAAAGTTACTTCTGACATTTATATGTTTAGCTTATCTTGAATAAGTCAAATTTCCGTAAAATACGTGAAACTATAACTGTAAGTGTTGACGCATCTAGCTATGGTAAAGTAAAGTCTGGGTTACCGACGTCCGGTTCATTTGTACTGGATATCTATTTTTAGCTGGCGATAAGTGGGAAACCAACCTATAACGGGAAAACCGGTAAGCCTCTGTGAATAGAAAAATGGACGTCAAACACAGGCATATAGTCATATGGTTGAAACTTACGAACTTTGTTTGGTGAAACACAATATGTTAAAGAAAAGAAATCACTGATACAAAGCTCCAAATGTATATGTTTATCGTTTTTGTAAAGATCGACTTTAAGTATTAACACGGCCTAAGTCCAAACAACGCATTTATCAAGTAAATGTATAACATACTATGATACATGTAGGCCTACACGCCTATACAATTTGCCAACTCTTGTAGGTCTAATCGAAAACTGCAGATTTACTATCATACTAAGAAACCGCGTAAGTTCACAAACGTTGACAACACAGAGCACATTTGATACTTGGTGAATATGTCTAAACATAATATATAGGTGCGCTCTAAATTGCTTATAAACCCGCAGGAGAGCGTATATTTTTCTCAGACATCCCACCTTACACAAAACATAGTGTGTACACAAAAAGGGATTCTATACTCGTACATGATGGTAATAATATACATTTACATGCACATTTGCTGTAAAGTTAAGAAAACGAAGAAGTTGACACAACGCAAACGATATAAACATAAAGATGCGCTAGATGTCACGGGTCCGTGGCTCTATTTGTTGTGTCTTGTAGCTATATTCATTAAGAATAGTAACACATGTAGGCTAGAGTTGAGTCCTGTTAGTATGAGCATCAACATAAGAGAAAGACAGAGAGTAACAGGTAACCAGTGTATATAACTGATAAGCCTATGAGGCGGTTAGCTCAATATATACAACATCAGTGGTCGGTACTATTTTTATACAGTAAACTTTTATTAATTTACTGATTATAAAAGTGTTCGCAGTTGTACAAGTACTAAACATTATCAACATTATCAGATAACTATTTGATTATAAATGCTATATATGAGAGTGACAATGTTTGACATTACCATATCTAACGGAAGATGGAAGGTACTATGTTCAGCCTTATTGGTGCCACAAAACGTTATTTAAATCATTTGAACTTATCAAATCACATGTTTCTTTTCAACGTGATTTATTTATTATCACCATTGAGTTGAATTCAAACCGAGAGCTTTATCAGAGGTTTGCTGGCCATGTTTAGAGCCTATTCACTACCTAACCTACCTAAACATTTCACTAAATAAATACAACTATTTAAACAAACATGCAATCTATTTTACAATCTCTTTCATTCCAAGTCATTCTCAATATTATCTGCTCGAAAAAAGTTCCACTTTCGTAGTCATTCGTTTATCGAATCAGGAGCAGGGTATTGAAAACGGAAATGATTTCAAATGAATAACAAATATACCCATTGGTTATACGAGTGTACGACGTCTTTTGTGGTCGAACTTTTGGAACATTATGATTTGTTCTCTATAACGTAATTGACATAATCCAAAGTTGTTTTAAGCATATGTGTTGTGTGAGTAATGTACATTAGGAGTCTCACTGATATTTACACAGCATGAAATGTGTTTTCAAACTACATGCAGATGATATAAAAATATAATATACTTTTTAAGAACAAAACATGGACTAAGATGACACAAGTCGGTGATTCTGTCGGAAATTCCTTAACGCTCCTAGCATAATGAAGATTGGTTTGTGTTTGTGATACAATTTGAGAGTTTTCTGATATACAAATTAAAGACTAAAGGAGTAACACCTAATCATCATGTCCACGCCTGCTCCGAGGATATACCTGTATGCTAATGAAGGTGAGAGACAATGGAGCTTGTAAAAGGTTCATGTTTTCATGGTTGCTTGTTTGTTTCTAGAGTCATCGAACAGAGGCTCCAATTTACAATGAGTATAATTTCTAAACAAAAAAATAAAATAAAATTGGATACATATATTGTTTCATTATGATTCTATTAGAAAAAGGCTCTCACTTTCAAATTGTGTGTGTCACTGAGTCGTGTGTCACTGAGTCGTGACACTGAGTCGTGTGTCACTGAGTCGTGTGTCACTGAGTAGTATGTCACTTAGTCGTGTGTCACTGAGTCGTGTGTCACCGAGTCGTGTGTTACTATATATTGAACTACAGACAAATGATCATGAAGGAACGTCACACTTCACGTACCACATTCAGACAGTTGCCTTTTTTCTGAAAGTGAAACGTAACACAATGTATATTTGGTTTGATAATAAAACGAATCTTATAACCTGGACGAAACTGTTTACCGAGGAAAGAGCAACCGAACTATATATGCTTAATTGGTCTAAGTTTAGGTTGTAGTGTGGATGCATGCTTAAATTATTTTTCAGTTCCTACTTGGCTGCAGGCCGTGTTGGGTACCACAGCCCTGGCGGTCGCTCTTATCTTCCTGGTTTGCTTCGTCCTCTTCTGTATGAGACTCCTCGGGTAAACGTCATCGTCGTTATCATCAAACTCAAACCATTATTGCCATCGTTGTCATTATCATTGCCATCGTTGTCATCATCATTGTCTTTATCATCGCCATCATACGTGTCTTTGGTGTCAATACTGTCACAGTTATTACCAACTAAATTCGACTTCATGTTTACAACCTTATGCTTGCATTTAATGATTATTTTGCTTGAAACCTAATACATTTTTTTTGCCTCTCAGTGCCATCAAATATCAAATAGAATCTGGTAGACTTATTTGAAAATTAATTCTCGCTGTGTGACAATATTGTATACTATATACTTTGATGCTAGCGCTCTCATTTTGTAGCCTCGTTTCTGATAATATAATTTAAGATTGTCGCCATTTATACAATTTAAACTTTATTTAATTTACAACGATTGCGAAACATGTTATGACAGTTTAGTCATTCTTGCTGCCACGTGTGGTCTTCGTGTGTGAGGAGCATGATTAAGTTAGATGATTGATCCCGATGTACTCCCGATCCTTGATATACTATTGGCAATGTTCTTGTGCCTCATTGAATACGTTAAAGCTCTGGGTACCATTTTACTAATGTACAAAACATAGAGCTGTACACTAATTTCGGATCTTAACATTTTTAAACGTCTGATCTTGTTACAATACGAAAAAGAGCATACTTGGCTAGCAAAATGAGAACAAAGTACCTGAACGACTGTTCTGAAGTTCTGTTGTATCTAATTAAGAGATTAAGAGAATATTGTCAAGCCAATAACGTGTGCTTAGATTGTTTTAAGTAAGTAAAAAACGGCACCCTGAACTGTAAATGCATGTAGATCTAGTTTGCTATTCATGAACAGACAGTCTACTTGTGTTTACCTCATCTGACTATAAACGCTGATCAAAGTAATCATGTTTTGTCTACAGGTGTTGGACGGGTAACATTTTAGGGGTGGGTGCAAGAAGACATCCAGTCAATGACGCGGAGAACGTAGGGTGTTGGTGTTGTCGCCCACCTGTGTTAGCGCCAAGGTCAAGGTTAGACAATGGATATGTAAGTATAAGTATCGACGCATCAACATGTGCCTACTGTAAACAGTCTGTACACACACCATATATGCCTACTGTAAACAGTCTGTACACACACCACATATGCCTACTGTAACAGTCTGTACACACACCACATATGCCTACTGTAAACAGTCTGTACACACACCACATATGCCTACTGTAAACAGTCTGTACACA
>ENA-OREC01000535-OREC01000535.1-marine-metagenome-genome-assembly--contig:-NODE-535-length-15324-cov-6.786778_pt1 | contig 15324 bp, 7 predicted proteins | sample MGYA00248626_ERZ508543 | MGnify/ENA primary metagenome ERZ508543 (study PRJEB26211, sample SAMN05518279) | marine metagenome | isolation source: Puget Sound, Washington, USA | host: Bankia setacea | place... | reverse complement strand
CGAATAGAAATGGAACTTGAGGAAACTCAAGCTATTGTTAATTCTATGTGTCATTTACCAAGGTTGCAGGAAGTAGCAGTTTACTTGGGTGGACGTAAAAAGATGGAAAGAATGCCTATTACCAGGCAGTATACAGGACTAGCTCATCCTTACGAACTTGGTTCTGGTAATCCCGACTATAAAGACCATACAGAAGTAATTCAGTCTATGCGAAGTAATGGGAGTATAGACAAATGGGTGAGATACAATTCAGCATTTATGCAACAACTCAATGGAGACGTGAAAGGACTCAGAAATTACATCGTATCAAATCTTTATGGTGCAGAATCAACAGATAATAGTTTCAATCTGCAAGAATTGATATCTAGAGCAGGTTCCCTTACTAAAGATGAGATTGATGAGATTATCAAAGATTTGCAGCAATATATTACCGCTTCTAATGATGATAACCCATTGGGAAATTCTTCTAAAACTAAAAGAAATGGTAAGCATACAACTACCTACGTATCTCAGATAAAGGATGTTCGCAATATTATAGAATCCTTAAAGAGCGGAACAAATTGTGTGATATCTTATAAACATGCAGACTTTATTGCTATGCACTTGTTAAAAAGCAAAGAGGAAAAATTATATAGGTACAAGAAACTTTACACAGAATCTAAACTGCTATTGAAAAGCCTTACTACGATACCCGTTCAACATGCCCCACCAATCCCTATGATGATTGCGGATGAATCTCCTGAAGACGTGGCTTATTTGAATTTGCGCGATAGTATGGTAGCGTTAGACGCTAATTTACAAGAAGCTCGTGCAGATCTTGAGAAACAGATTACAGATGGAGTTAATCAAGCATCGAAACAACAAAGTATGAAGATTAGTGATGGAGCTGCCAAGATACTTAATATTGCAGTTAAACGTGAGGTAAGAAGATCCCTTCAATATCCGTCCTGTGTTGACAATAGAGCATCTTATGTGCCAGCAGAATTACAGAAGCAAGTTGATGCTATAAATCAATTGCATCTTAAATCTCACCCATCTCATCACGCCAAGACTCCTATGGACTATCTTAGTGAAGAACCATATACTTGGCGGCCGTTACAACTTGATCATACTTCACCACAATTTGGGCTAGCAGTACGCGAAGCAGTATACATGGAATTCAGCTCATTATCTCAAGATAGTGATAAGGGTTATATAAAAGCTTTAGAAAGTGTACTACAATATTCCCCTCAAGACATACTCCAATTACGCAATAATGATAATGATCCACGCAGAAAAATAATAAACGAAAGGTCCATGGACATCATTAACTTCTTTTTCTCTGAGCTTGAGAGAGCATTCAATATGCATCTCTCTGACAGTCTTCATAATGTAAGGAATGAATATGTAGTACAACAAGCTCTGAATAAAACAAACTCTAGCCTTTCTGATGAAGAAAACCTTAGGAATCTACGTAGAGTTAATGCTTCCACAAGACATGACATGACAGAATTTGATGTTCTCTGGAGGAAATGCCTGATAATTGAAGCAGAGGCTCCTAAGAGTAGTATCATCATAGGATTTGCTAGCCGTAAGGATGAGTCATCACTCAATGTTTCATGCAGCACATATGATTCACAATGTATACTTTTAGATGCAGAGAATTTTATTGATGATGCCACAGCCTTACTGAATTCACTTGTCAAGACTGTTGTTAAAGGTGACCAAGATGACGGCGACAAATTATTTCAGACAATTGTTTCAGGTGTCATGTTGGAAAAACACAACAAAGCGCTTGACTCTCAAATGTTATGTGATGCTGTTGCTATGCTTTTTGATAGCTCAACCGACAAGAGCATATTCTCAGATAGTTTAAAGCAAGCAATAACGGCATCCCCTAAAGATTACTCCGTGATTTTAGAAGAAATACAAAAAGAAGATACAGCGCCATTCCTTAAGCAATATGTTATATCTTTCTCCATAAAACAGCTTAAACGTAAAATAGAAAATCGCTGCAATGCTGCTAATACTGCATCTAAAACAGCTGCTGCGCAAGAGCATGTACATCGTGCTGCCACCTCGCCTTCAAAAAGCAACGTACTTAAAGCTGCTGCTGCTAAAATTTCTATGAAAGAAAACAAGCCTCATCTGTTACCTGCTGATACATCTTCTCATATGGCGACACAAAGAACTCATAACGCCACAAAAACAGCACTCAATAACAACATGCTAGCTCTTCAGAATAAAGAGAAAAGTCTAATCAATGAACGTAGGCAATTAAATGAAGAACACAGGACGCTTAAAGCTTCTCAAGCCTTATGCAAGAGTATAGCTGCAGATTCCCGTATTATTGTGTCTAGTAACTTAGAACCAAATGGGGAGATGATACAGAAAGTTCTATCAACCTTGCTTAATATTAGCGAAAGTCTTGAGGCAATGCTCCAGGAATTACCAAGTAATCAACAAGTTCGTGCGTTGCAGTTGCATAAGATGACCAAAGGGATAATTTATAACATCAATAAGGATAAGGCAGCTAATGATATTAGTAATGACCTTATATCTCTCAATATGACAGTACAAGAACTTATGGATAATATAGAGGAAGAGCTTAAAGTTATAGAACAGAGAGATTCCGCAAATATTGACGAACGAGGAAGATGTAATAAAGAAATAAATGAATGTGCCCTTAATATTCATGCGTATTCCGAACCAGATCTCGTAACAGATGATAGCAGCAATGATTCTTTCTCCTCAGAATCTTCTGATCCTGTTAACAGCAATGACTGGCCTCACTCTTTGCAAGAAATACATAACTTCATCGATGAAATTTGCACAACGTTCCCACAAGGGGGTGCTTATATAGATATAGATATAAAAATAATCTCTAAATTTATGTCTCGAATAGAGACCCACATAGATGATCATTCTACAACAAACGACAATAACGAGGAGGCTTCAGCTAGAAATAGACTTAAACAGATTGTGAAAGAGCAATTCCGCGAAATGCAAGAGCTAACCATTAATATGGATTCTTGCGCTATGGATAAAAGTAAAAAGCATAACGCGAAGATGAAATTCTTATCAGATTCTCTTCTGAAGATGTATAGTAAAATGGAATTGTTTGAAAAAGAATTTACTGAAGAAATAAAACGTGCAAATCTAAACCCCTGCTTAGATGAGAATTTCACTTCTAATATCGTTCATATATGTTCCCATTGTATGAATGCAATTATTGCCCAAGCTGCAAAGAATGCTAAGCATTTTGTTATGAATACTACTCCAAGAACAGTGACTAAAGAATGGAAACAATATTCTAATCGCATAATGTATGCTGTGTGTGTAGCAAAAGCCAAGGGAGAATGTATACAGAGCCAAAACAAACTAAAACAGTACCAAGAAAGAGAGCCTAGTAATAGGCTCGCACAGAGTGTCCTGTTGCCCAGTGGAATGGAAAAAGAACTCGCCGAAGCGGAAGAAGATTATAAAGGTGGATGCTCTAGTATACTGAAGATGTTTGAAGGAACATCAGAAGACCACTTCGATGGTTATAATGTTTCTAACGCTGACAAGCAAGCATCACTAACTGCGGAAAACGCTTTGAATATGGCAAAAGCTCTGAAATTAATGTTCAGAAAACAAGGATGGAGAATTCCTGCTGTTTTAAGAAATGTATCGAGGAGAATGCCTGTTTTTATTGCTTCAACGTCGTACGAATATACTATGGGGTACCTTGATAGCTCTTTTTCAGCTGATAATATTCGGCGCCTTGCGTCGCAATATATCACAGAGATGAATCAGTTATGCCAAGACAGAGAATTGCCAACCGTAGATGAGCATACCTGTGATATGCTTCTTATGATGGATAAAGTAAATAAGATGAATTCTTGGATGGATAAGTTTAATATAGAGGATCCTCAAAGGGGGGCTAGTCAAGACTTATTAGCACTTAAACAAAGAATTCAAGAATTACATCTTATGTGTACTAAAATAGAAAACCCTTTTCTTAATAGCAGTATAAGAATGTTGCTGCTCGATTTATATAATGTCTTTTCTGATCTATCCCGTTGCATAAATACAGATGTAACTACTCAGGAAGATAAGCTCTTTCTAAGTAAAATGTTTGCAGATATCAAACTGACTAATATGATAAGAAAACATCAGAAATTATGTGACAGTTTGGATATTGTATGTGGATCTGGTGGTATTCCTAGTACTGCAGAACCTAGCTCTTTACCTGCTGGTACTACTAATACAGACTTAGAGAAATCTCTCTTATCTATACAGGAAGAGTTGTATTCTCTGACTGCACACATAGCTTCAGACCAATCTACTGAACTTGAAAGTCTTCACCTACTAGATATCAATAAAAGAATATTGGCTGACATGAATGTCATTGTAGAGTGTCTAGATCCACAGAAGGATGCCACACAAACATCCTCATCATACTCCTTACAAGACAAAGTAAGTCTATTAGATTCCTTAAAGAAGAAATCTGAGCTATACAAGCAAGAGATAGCAGCAGTTCATAAGACACACGTGGGTTCTGGGGCGGAAGAACCACCTGCTGAACCAACGGCTACATCATTCCCTAAGACGATGGATCATCAGCCACCAGAGGATGAAATAGTTCAGATACACGTGGGTTCTGGGGCGGAAAAACCACCTGCTGAACCAACGGCTACATCATTCCCTAAGACGATGGATCATCAGCCAGAGATGACAATAGTTCAGATACACGCGGATCCTGAGGCGGGAACAAAGACGAAAAATCTACATGAGGTAGAACATCAAGCGAAAGTAGATGAGAATATAGATCATCAGCCAGAGATGACAGCAGTTCAGACACACGTGGCTCCTGGGGCGGAAACAAAGGCGGAACATCTACATGAGGTAGAACATCAAGCGACAGTAGATGATTTATTGCGAGAAGCTAACAGCTTAACTGATACTGACAACAGCCCCCCCTCTCCTATACCACCCCCCAAAAAAACTGTTATTATGCAAACTGTTAACATTCAAGATGTAAAGAATGCCTTAGTATCAGATGTTACTAAGGCACAGAAAAGTTCCTCAGTTTCAGGTAAGGAGAAAGATAGTAACAAGAAGGAAAGGCTTAAAGTATTGATATTAAATATAGAGGATCTGTGTAATCATATGCGTGACGAGATTACTGAGAGTTACTTAGATCAGTTACTATTAACTTATGATACATTCTATGAGGAGATATGGCCGTCTCTTCAAACCAACTATGATGATGAGGAGGAGGTGGAGGATAACTCTGTTTTTACCAAAGTCGCAGATCAGTTTGCTACTCTAGAGGATGAAATTAAAAGTATTGCAGAACCCTTGGTGAGTAACCAAGATGCCCCAATAGACATTAACAAACATATAGAAAGTGTTAAGGGTATTCTAGATATTCTAGATAATATTAGAAAAGCTATTTTAAATATGCCACGTCCTAGTGGAGTAGATTTGCCTGTACCTAGTAACGAACTTGCCAAATGCTTTAAAATTGTAAAAAGTCAGATGTCTGACTTCACTGAACTTAAAGACATCCCAATAAAATTGCTGTAATAGATTGTTTGAAATTTCGATGCGCTTTAATAGAAACTTGGAAGGGGTATTGTGTTAGATTATCTCGTATTGCATGATATATTACATACATAATAATATATCCCAACAGCATATGATTATTATCTGGCAAATAATCATATGCTGTTAATGTTTAACATCCTTTAACATTATTTTTACTAAATATTAATTAAACTTTATATATACTTACAATGCTTATCATGTTTAGTAAGGAGTTCACCTGATGAATACAGCTATCAATTTAGCTGATAGAGTTGAGTATCTATCTAGATTAGTAAGAAATAAGTCGTGCATAATAAATAAATATGATGACAATACATACAAGGCAGATAATAACGATGTGAATGATGCAACAGACAATGAATACAGTGACGAAATGTTTAGAGTAATGTGTCAGGAATATGGAACAGGTAGTAAAATCTCACAGAGTGCTATTGATTCTACAACCGATACTATTACTTTTCTGAACCTACATTCTGCAAATACTACTAATGTTGAGAATAATACTCTCAGGTCAACATCTATACAGTCTTCGCAAACAGTAGAAACAAATACAAAAGAAGAAAACTCCCAAGAAGAGCATACCAATGAAAATAGAATATCAGGACATTGTACTGCTTATTTTTCAAAAGATGATATCACTGAAGTTACAACTGTTGGCGATAGGCTGGCAGTCGCTATGTCTTCTGTATACTCACTGAGAATTCTTGAATGTTCCGCCTGCATGAATATATCCCCTGAGGAGTTTCTGCTACGTGCTATTAATAGCATGACAAATAATCAACAAGCAGCATAGGCTAACTACTCTTACTTATACTACCACTGATAGTTTTAGCCATGTGTAATATAAAATTGTTCTTATATTCCACCTACTCAGAAACAGGTAGTTTTCTTGCAAGAGGATGTTTCTCAAACACAACATCTCTTAACCTGTCGTTACTTACATGTGTATATATCTGAGTAGATGATATATCAGCATGCCCGAGTATGCTTTGTATAACAGCTAAATCCATACCATTCTGCAATAAATGCGTTGCAATTGTATGCCTGATACGATGAGGAGAAACTTTATCAACTGGTAACCCCGCACGCCCTGCTAAACCTTTTAATATCATAAAGAAATACTCTCTTGTAATATGCCCCTTCTTTCCACTGGAGGGAAACAGAAAAATGGAATGCTTTAAGCCATTTTTACAATGTTTGAAGCAGTATTCATCACGCATCCTTATCCATATAGCAATTACCTTACTTGCGCTGCTACCTATTGGTACAATTCTTTCCTTCCCTCCTTTCCCCACAATACTAACCATGTTCGGATTACTACGAAAAGGAAAAACATGCAAACTCACCATTTCTGAGACTCGCATACCTGTTGAGTATAGCATCTCAAACATACATAGCATACGAACACTTTTATAGTCTTGCCAGTCACAACTTTCCAGTATAGCTCTTTCTATCAGAGTACATATCTCATCAATACTAAGTATATCTGGTAATTGCCCTTGTCGGGATGATCCTTTTATATTGGTTGTAGGAACTTCATTGATTAAACCTTCTCTAAAAGCAAACGAATATAGTTGTCGTATTGAGGTAAGGCGTCTTGCCTTTGTTGCATCAGAGATATGTAAATCTGTCAAACTCTGCATATATTGCACTATATCGTCATGCTTAACATCCTGATAGCTCTTCTTTATCTTCTGTAAGAAATTATAAAAGTCTTCCAAGTCTTTTTTATAACATGATACTGTTACATTGCTAACCCCTTTCTGAGCCTGCAACCCTTCCAGCATTTCCTCAACCCAGACATGAACCATAATTTCCCTAAACCAAGTAATTATACATCATGGTATAATCATATTATTACAATACATCATCGAAAATAAGCATCTCTAAAGCAAATCTACATGCATACTCATACAATTCTGCATCATTAAGCTTTCGTATTATGTAATACACCCTTGTATCGTTTAAATATCCACCTGAGAACATATTCATAACCTGCAATATAACTCTTGCTAACTCATCTTCTCCAGTAGGCATTGTAAAGGATGAAGAATCTACTCCATAGCCATCTGGCTCTAAATATTCAATATTATCATCCGCCATAAGCGACATCATTATGGCTTTTTCTCTCCCTAGGGAAGAATCAGGATTACTTGTACTTGTTGCGGTAATCTCCTTGCTGCGAATGATATTCAATAGTTCTATAGCTTCATTTATCTGCTTATTCCCTAATACTGAATTAGTATGAGTAAGACATACTCCATCCGCATTCTCATCACCTGCCAAAAATACACGAACTCTCTGGGCAATACTGCTATCATCTGGCATCCATGCATGAGCAAGATCATATTGACCTGCCAACAGCATAATATCGGTTATTTCAGAGCGTAAATCAGATAAATCACTATCATAAATATCTATACCTTTCATAAAATCAGCAATAATTGATGCTGATAGATATCTGTGCCTTGAGGATCCCTTTATTAACATATCGCTATTTACATTATTCTCCAGCCAGTGCAGCAACGCTAACCTATTTTGATTCCCCACAGAAGATAAAGGCATAAGACTATTAAAAAGATCCAGCCTGCTCTTAAACTCTAAAGCATCATTACTTCCTTCTGAAACAAATTTATCCTCACTATTGGGAGCTGCCAAGTCACCAAGCTGATTTACTCCTTTAGGTTTAGGTTGCTTTAATTTGTCAATTGTGACTTTAGATGCTCTTCCATAAGCCACCTGCAATTCATTAAACGATATTATACTACGGAAAAATAATTCTTCTGCGATATATGCCTTTATCTTCACAGGAATATCAAGAGTTGTCATGCCATAGAACCTAGATGTAGGTATATTTACCACCGCACCATCTGCTGTTACTATACCTAACTGCCCATCCTTCATATAACGAAAATCATCTTCATCAAAGGAGAAATTCATATATCGTAATACAGCAATTCCAAGAGAATCTAAATAAGCAGGATGCAACTCCTGAAGTGATGGATACCTTGGATCAGATATATTCGTTATCATATTGATTCTATCCATATCTGCACCACTCTGCGTATCCGCCAGAGTTCTTAGCATAAAAGAAGCATGTCCTCTTCTGCCTGTAAGAATCATACAGAAAGTCCTGATTGCTACATCAACATCCTGCTCTTTGGTTACATCAATGCATAAATTAGTTTCCCTCCCACTCTCCAGCTTTATATTCTGGAATATTTCATTTATGCCACGTTGTTTCTTATGCAGGTGGGTAGCTATAATATCTGCATGCTCAATATCGCCTATATTATGCAATTGCTGTGCGCGCTCCCATGCAAGCCTCACCTCTTCCTGCTTTTCTGGGTACGGTACAGCAGCAATCAGTAAATCACGGTACAATTTATATGCAGATGGATACCTAGCAATCCTGAGACCCACAAATATATCTGTCTCTTCTTCCATGCTCATCCATATACTGACTCCAGTCTCAGGATCTGCCCCTGCCGTAGATACCCCGTTATCTATAGAGCCAAGTATGGATTGTAAGGGGTGAGTGACTATATCGTCATCTCTATTTCCCTTTTTTATCTTTACGTCCTCCTCCTCTACAGACAACCATGGTATAACAGACCTTGGGGAGATGCTTTTGATAGCATTTAAATTTTCCTGCGCCAAAGCAACACCAACAATTCTTTCCTGTGCAACTGGCATAAAAACACTGAAACAACATAGTGACATACATTGCAATATCATTAACGGAAAGCGACTATAAATACTGGGCATAGGCATAAGGAAGCTCTTGTATACTAATCCAGAACATAATTTTCTTTATCATCATATGTTATCAATGTATCCTAGGCAACAACATAAGAACTCACATACCACATGTATACAAATGTATTGTGGACATTGCTCTTCTCACAAGATACGATGGGTTACGGGGATATATATAAGGATATATGGATTTGTGTCTGATACCAAAAAAATCACTATTGTAATTGCTGGATTTACGGGAGCGGGGAAAAGCCATAGTGCCAAGAAGGCTGCAAAAGAACTTAGAATCCCATGGAACGACTCTGATGTTATGATCGAGGACAGTTTTGGCATGCATATTCCTGCAATATTTGAGAATATGGGTGAAACATCGTTCCGTAATGCAGAAAAAGATATTATTGCAAACATCCTAAAAGAACAAACTTCCACTACCATATTATCTATAGGAGGTGGTGCCTTAGCTACGAAGGAAACCAGGAATATTATTAACTCTCATGGTATTCTTATATGGCTTGATATCAGCCTTGAATCAGCCTTGAGGCGTATACATAAATGTTCTAACCGTCCTCTTTTTCAAGCTGATAGATTCAGCTCAGAGCAAGAGCAGAATAAGTTCTTACAAAACCTATTTAATACACGTTATGAGATATTCAAAAATGCTGCAGACTATAGAATAGATGCAGAACTACCTTTACGTGATGTTGTCAGAAAAATCATAGTGTTCATAAAAGATAGTAACTTGTTAGATAAAAGGTGATTACTTGACTTACCCAGCAAATAATACATGATACACAAAGTTTATGTGTACCATAAAATAATGGAGAAGCTATGTTATCGGATCATTCCCGCTCTGAAGAAAGAGGAGCGCAACAGCTACCTATGAAACACCTGGAGGTTAAAACTCCACGACTTACATATCCTATATATATAGGCACAAAATTATTTGAGAATTTATACGATAATATCATCAAAACTCATAAAATGTGCCCATCAAAAATAGCTATAATATCTGATGAGACTGTTTCTAAAACTAATATATACTCATCTCTTACGAAAAGCTTTATAAACTCAGCATGTACAGTACATGAAATTACCGCTCCTGCTGGAGAAAAAACAAAGAGCTTTCTTTATTACGAATATATTCTGAATGAACTACTTAGTTTAGGTTTTGATAGAAAATCTCTTATTATTGCTGTAGGAGGTGGAGTAATAGGAGACCTCTCAGGGTTTATTGCATCGACTTTCATGAGAGGGGTATCTCTTATTCAGGCTCCTACCACCTTGCTTGCACAGGTAGATAGCGCAGTTGGAGGGAAAACAGCTATTAACTCAAAACATGGCAAAAATCTTATAGGTACATTCTACCATCCCCAATGTGTAGTATCAGATATGGGAACGCTAAATACTCTTCCTGTACGCGAATTAAAAGCTGGATATGCCGAGATTCTTAAATATTCACTTATCCAGGATGAAGACTTCTTCTATTGGCTTGATCAAAACGGAAAAAAGATAATTAATCTTGATAATGAAGCTTGTGAGCATGCTATTATGCGCTCGTGCAAAATTAAAGCAGATATTGTAGAGCGTGATGAGAAAGATACATCAGGTCTACGGGCTTTATTAAATTTAGGACACACATTCGCCCACGCTATTGAGGCAAGTTGTCAGTATTCAAACCATGTATTGCATGGGGAAGCTGTTGCTGTAGGTATAAAGCTTGCGTACGATTTATCTGTGAAAATCAACCTATGCCCTGCTATTGACCGTGCTCGTGTATGTAATCATTTGAATGATATGAATATAAATGTAAATTTACGTAGCATTGTAGGAGATATACCCCCAGAAAAACTTGTGGATTTCATGTTATTGGATAAGAAAAGTCAATCATCTGAAATATATCTGGTTCTTCCCTCAAAAATAGGATGTGCAAGCTTATCATCCTCTCCTATATGCAAGAATATTATTCTAAATGTATTAGAGGAAGCTATAAGTATATATTAATTAAGTTGACTTAAAAGTTGGGGTAGCTTCAAATTTTTACCCCTCCTAATACCTCTCTGATGGTTTTTGATTTATTCAGAGTTTCTTCGTATTCAGAGCCTATATCAGAATCGTATACTATTCCACCACCAGCCTGCACATATAAAACACCATCCTTTATAACTGCTGTTCGGATTGCTATACAGGAATCAAGATATTTATCCCTAGACGAGAAATGTGCTATTGCCCCTCCATACACTCCCCGTTTTTCAGGTTCAAGTTCATCTATAATCTCCATAGCTCTAATCTTAGGAGCTCCAGATAAAGTCCCTGCTGGAAGACATGATATAAGAGCTGTAACTATATCACAGTCATTTCTAAGCTCTCCATGCACAACCGATACTATATGCATAACATGTTTGCAAAACTCAACTGAAAAAGCTTTATCCACATGCACTGTACCTGGCTTACTTATTCTACCAACGTCATTTCTTCCAAGATCTACCAACATAAGATGCTCTGCTAGCTCTTTCTCATCATTTAGTAACTCTTCCATCAGTTGCAAGTCTTCTTCATAATTGCAACCACGTCGCCTTGTGCCAGCAAGAGGTCGTAACTTGATCTTTGAATCCTCTACATGCAGCATTAATTCAGGACTAGCCCCTACAACATGAAAATCCATAAAATCAAAATAAAACATATAAGGGGTAGAATCTGATGTGCGTAGCAAACGATAGAAAGTGAGAGGATGCATACCTAAACGAGCCTTCCATCTTTGAGAAAGAACCACCTGGAAAATATCTCCCATCTCCAGATATTTCCTAGCACTAATAAGCATAGAGTCATACTCTGCCCTAGTCATATTTGATTCTATCTCAATCTGTTCAGATGGCTCTGTAACCTTACAGTTAATATCATCGTTAAGATATGATGCCCGACCCGAGTGAGAGCTATAGTAACCTTCGTCTGGAGATTCTCCTGTAATTGCTTTTTTTGTAAAGAATTCTATATATTTCTCAATATTGTTATATGCTTCAAGCGCACTGGAAAAATACTGATACTGATAACTCCACAATGGAACACAAAATTCTACAGTACTTCTGAAGCTATCCACTAGTAAAACCATAGAAGGTCGTAACATAAATGCGTCTGGTGTTCCAATAGTATCATGATTATTAAAAGTCATCTTATGACTGCCAGGGGCGGATGTTTCATAACCTAGATAACCATACAACCCCATAGATTTACTACTCATTCCATCGGGCCATTGTGTAATAATACTGTCTGCAAGTATGTTACGCAAACTTTCAATTCCATCTGCTTCACAATGCATAAATTGTGGCTCTTCTATCTTAGAGTCTCGAATTACACGATTGAATATATTATTATTCCTGGCAATATATGCTGTATTGCCATGCATCTTCCATATAAGATCAGGTCTAATCCCTATCACAGATACATGGTTTCGTTCATCCATCTTCACAGATTCTAGAAGGAATCCATATTTATCATTACCATCAAAAATATTCATAGCTAACGAAATAGGAGAATATTTATCACAAACAACCCTAGAACGAACAACAATATTTTCGCAACGCTTGAAGGCTTCCTCAAAAGATTGAAGATTATGAGATAACTTCATATCCTCTCCATAATATCAAATATTATATATAAGCTAAAAACAGTTACAAGTATGATCAATTCAACTTAATATACAAGATCAAGTGCACGTTCAACATTATCTTGGAAGACTTTTATCCCTCCATAATCCCTAATCAAGCTCTCTCCATACATTGACAGCAACTCATCTTGCAAGCTATCTGTTCCTACTTTTATTGCCTCATTAATTAAAATATCCATCTCAGATGAAATCTCGTCTACAGCATGTACATCATTTACAACAAACATAAACAAGCCATCTGTATTTATATTATTATGGAAAGAGATTTCTCTTGGAGATGCCAGAAAAATGCTCTCCCTTACCTCATCAGATATAATATCTTCAGCACTATTATTAAAAGGCATTCTTATTACAGTCTCTAATTCTCCACCGTAGAGCTTAACTATATCAGGAAAACTCTTACCACTGTCGTACATCTCCCCAGATTTTGCTATCATCTCTTCAATAGCCACCTGTAATTCTTGTTGAATAATTGTGTTATTCACCTCTTCATAAACGTTTTCAAGCTCAGCCACACTCTCAGGATATACATTATCCACCTCAAATACATAAAGCATATCACCTAACTTAAATACATCTGATACTATATTTGGCTCCAGACTAAATATCGCCTCTATAGCAGATGGTATACCTAAAACTTCATGTGGTTGTTCTGCAGTTGCACTGTTCACAATTCCATCTCTTGTAACTTGCAACTTACGAATCTCAATTCCCCATTGCCCAGATATATCTTCAAGTGGGAAGTCAGCAATGATCATGTCTGTCATATCACTGTGTGCTTCATCCAGCAATTTCTGCCTTATTCTGGTTTCTTCTTCTCTGCGTAATATATCTATTACTTCCTCAAAGCCTATTTTCTTTTCCTGACCTAAGTCACGTATGTTATATATAGCCCACCCTACTCCTGTGTGAAAAGGAGGTAATATTCCAGGTTTACTTGCTTCAAAGAGATATTGTCGCATAGCCTCTGGCAGGTCATCACCATATAAAACTCCTAGTGATATATCTACTGCTGACATACCTATTTCATCAGCAATACTTTCCATACTATTACGTCCTTCCTGCAAAGACAAATATGCAGCATCAGCTGATGATTCATCCGGAAATATCAGGTGATCAACCTCTCTGTAAGAAGGCATCAGAAAGCGTTCTGCAGACATATCATATATACTCTTTAAAACCTCATGAGATACAGGTTCATCAATCGCTATATTTTCAGACTTTACCTCCAGATACCGTACATCCCTAGTTTCCCTAGTCTTAAACATGTCCTTGTTATTGTCATAAAACGATCTTATTTCATCGTCAGACACGCTAATATTATTAGTTATACTACTAGGTAACCATCTTGCATACATTATATCTCTTGTCTCGTGCTGCCATTTTACAAGCTCCTGAAAAGCATATCTAGGCATGATAGCCCCACGAAATAAAGCTTCAATAATCTGCGATCTCACCAGTTCTTTTTTTACCTGCGACTCAAACTCCCAGTCCCTCTGCCCGACTGATCTTAATACCTCTCTATACTTATCAGAATCAAAATTTCCTAATACATCATGGAAGCTATTCATGGAAAAAATATATTCTCTTATCTCATCCTCTGAAGGAGATATCCTAAGATTCTCTCCCTCCAGATCAAGAGCAGCCATTAGTATCTCTCTTCGAAGTACTATTTGATCGACACCGAACATTCTTATCTGTTCAGCAGTTAGAGCTGTTCCCCAATCCATCTCTACACGCTTGGTATACTGATTTAGTTTGTTAGCAAACTCATTCACTGACATACTATAATTACCAATGCTAAAAACTACATCACTTCGTGTAGCTCTAAAAAAGTCACCTGCTCCCCAAAGCAAAAGACTGGCTATAATGAGCAACATTAATATTTTTACAATCCAAAGTTTTGATATTGCGTGTAACATCCCTACTACGCCTCCACCATAAGCACTACTTTGCTGTTACGAAACAAGCACACTTTGTACATTGTACGTTTGTTTTTCTACATTTTTCCAGCATAAAAATCATAAAGCACTAGCAAGAAAGTTTTTCTGATTGTATCTTTCTTTCATTTTCCTTAAAACTTTAACTTAATTTCTTAATATCGTTACGCACCGTGGAGACAGGAATATGTATGTCAAAAAAACATGATACATGCAGATTCAATTGTAAAATAAAGGTACGCATACCTTCATCTCGGATGTGGGAGATTGTAAGCGATACAACCTTAATCAATGAAATTATAGGTTTGTCTAGGTACAGTGTGGTACGCCCAGAGGAATCTTATAATGCATTTACCTTGGGAGCCGCCTTCACTAATGACAAGCATAAGA
>ENA-OREC01000534-OREC01000534.1-marine-metagenome-genome-assembly--contig:-NODE-534-length-15327-cov-14.657574_pt1 | contig 15327 bp, 14 predicted proteins | sample MGYA00248626_ERZ508543 | MGnify/ENA primary metagenome ERZ508543 (study PRJEB26211, sample SAMN05518279) | marine metagenome | isolation source: Puget Sound, Washington, USA | host: Bankia setacea... | reverse complement strand
AGAATAAAGATAGGACAAAAATGTAATGGATAAAATCTGGGATAGAAATCCTTCGAAGTCGGAGGTCATTGGCCGTTTTGGCAGGGATGAAAAACCGAATGGCCACGCAGAACCAACAATAATCGAACGCTAAAAAAACCCGAATTGCTACAACTTCAACAAACACTACATTTTCAATGCCTTACCAATAATTTCTTCCATCTTTTCAGCCATGGCCTTTATACATGCATGTACAAGTCTCCTGTGCAGACATTTGGTTGCATACTGAAACCACACATGAAACACGTCCTTTAGTTGCAGCTTTGGTATGATGAAGGAGCAGGCAAAGTTGATGCACACATTCTGTAGGTCTGTCACGTTATACTTGTCTGCTAGAACAAATATTGGCAAGGAATTATCCATGTTGAGTTTGATGTTACAGGAATAAAGGAAATTCAGGAATCTGGGAAACACACTGACACACATCGGGTCCTCTACCAACTCCAGCTCCTGAATACAAAATGCAGCATAACACAAAATCATATAAAAAAAATCAGCTGATAAATAAGAAATCCATATATGAATTATGAATTATGATTTTTTATTTCTTTTGGTAAATACAGCTTTGTGCTGGAGTTCTTATAATGTTAAAGCATATTGTTGCGTGCTCACTGTTGAATACTAGAGCTATACGTAAATATATATGTTCTGGTCGTGGTCTTGCAACATTAGAAGATAGGCATATATATATATATACATATCAAATACAATCAGAAGTTACAACTCAACACCAAGTTTGTTATTCGGATTGTCATAAATGAAGGTTTAATTTATTAAGTATAATATTGAAAACAACAGTCTCTTATAATGCATATATACACTGGCCTCGTATTGACATGAAATCAAATAAATGTTCGTATTTCTCGTTTAGAATGTCAGATCCATATCAAAAGCTTTAAATTTATTAACAAAATGCCTCTTGTTATAATGTAAACACTAATCACATCAAACTTCTATAAAACGTAAGGGCGTGGATTCTGACCAGATGATCAGTTTGCTTACCTTTTTACCAGAATCAATCCACTCTCCAACCAACATTCTCTCAAACACATCGCTTGCTCTGACCAAGATAAGCTTGTGTGCGTAGAACTTGCTTCCTCCAACAACCAATGTTACATCACTTAACTTTTCGTTGTTATAGAATTTCGACTGCTCATGTAGTAACAACCTCTCATTGCCGAAACAATTAATCCCCTCTGGACTGTTTAATGCAAGACTGAGCGATGTGGGAGTCATAGCATCCCCGGCGGAATTAAGAGGGCCGCCATGCTGTGAGGTTTCATGTGCAGGACTTAACACCTCTGGCAGCGACAATGGTGGAAGTCTTCCTGATGACGCCATTGACTTCTTGACTTTAGTACAGCTTTATGAAATGTAGACGAATATAGCAATGACATTAAAAGAAATAGTCTAAGTCTATGAAATTCTATGTCTATTTGAAGATAGATAACAACATACTGCACTGTAAACATACATTTTTATATTCACTATAGGGAGCAGATTTTGTTGGACGTTTTTTGTAATGATATATGTACACTGTCAGCATTTAGTAAACCATTATTGCGTACTGGTCACTGGTGTACAGTAGTGCTGCATTGAAAACCTCGTTGCTGTGTTAGTTTTCTGCAACACAAAGCAAGCTTTTCTATGAGGAACTACATTCATCGTAACTGCGCACTGATTGCATCTAAAATTAATTGTTCGTCGCAGGAATGATCACTTAATTAAATTAATAGAAGTCAAGGACACATTGAATACTTATTGTAACTAAATTAAACAATACCTGAATATCAAAAATGCAGGAGAAAAGCATGTTTGTAGTTGATCAACAAAGAGCTGTGACATATGGCGGGGAAACTTTTATCCGTAAATGTTCGGGTAATTCCGTCAAGTCATTTCTACAACGGCCGACGGGGATTAACGAGACTGATTCTCCGACATATCACGAGCGTTTCGTACTCTTATTTTTAACAACATTCGGTTCGTAACAATGTTGACTCGAAACGAAATTAAATTGTCCTCGCTACCAGTTTACATGTTTATCTTTTCTTCTTTTTTTTTTAAATATTATAGAAAAACACAATTTAAATTGTTTTATACAAATTTCCATCGACAACAACAGATGAGAATGTTAACAGTTGCTTAAACGGACAGATTATAAAAATCATGTGTTGTTTTATGGTAATGAAAGCAAATCAATATAAATATACATTGATAAAAGATAAGATTGTAATCTCACTTGCTGTTTTCCCATTTTTTTCTTAATACTTTAATATTTGCTTATGGAAAAAGAGTTGTAAACTGTTGTTGAATCACATCATTTCCGTCTGTTAGATCTAGTTCTTCATAAAAAATTTTAGCATATGTGATGTGTCCAATTTATCTCCTGCTGTCTCATTTATTTTTGTCAGCATAAATTAACACGTATTTTACTAAAAATATGTTACTTGAAATCGAACCTCATGTTTGAATTTATATATAAAAAACAATATGATGGTGGAGGAGTGGACAGAATACAGCGTGGGGTGATATGGTCCTAAAGTAGACATTGTTGTCAAGTTGGACCTACTTGGTGGGAAAAGGGAATTCCGGTCACATGATGGTGCTCGATTTCCTTGACCCATGTAAGATTCTATTAATATCAACTTCTGGCTGTCCTAGTCACACTGGTACTGGGTCGACCATTATGTGAGCCTGGATGGTGGAAGATTGGACAGTAAAGTCTGATGATATGGTCCTAAAGTAGCTATTTTTTGTCAAGTTGGACTTCTGAACACCCTATATCAACATCTGGTGAGCCTGGTTTCAGAGGAATGGGACTTTTACTGTATTCTCTATAAAATAGTCAAGTCTGTTGACAAACATTTACTTGCACCACTTCCCTTTACCTGGCGTTGAAGGCTCTCTAAGTCTAAACGTTTTTATCGGATATTCATGCGTGCAGGCATAATATCTCGCCCAAGTTCAATAACCAGACATATCGCCCAAGGCACTCCTGAATTACAGCCCTTGAGTTGACCAAATCAGTGATGTTTGTCTCTAACTCAAACATTTATGAAACTTAGTCACTATGCTTACAGGCATAATATCTTGCTCAATACGGAATATCTCTAGGTGTTTTTGTTTTAAGGGGAAACCATGGCTTTGTTGACATGGTTGTTAAAAGACGCTGATTGACCCACTTGTTTTAAGTTAGTAAGTCTCGCTATTTAGACCAATTTAAGATTTAGACCCTCAGTTCTGAGTGTGGTCGAAGTAGTCATTAATCTCTTTTTTTAACAGTTCATGTTAATATTTCCATTCCATCTACACTTCCCTCAATAAAAGCCGCAGGTTTTGTTGAACTTGTACAAAAAAGTCTTAAACATTTATATTAAACCATGTTGAAATTCCATGTATAATTATGGTCAAATAAGAACTTGTACATGTCAGAGAAAACACTGAATATCTGAAATTGGTGATTCCCTTTATCACTGCGAATGTTTGGAATCATATACCACTGTATGTTAAAAATAAAATATCTAAATTTTCTTTTAAATCTGTAGTTTGAAAATATTCTTACAAAATAGTACTGACCTTTAAACAGGATAGGTTTGCTCTAAATTTGAGTTGTTGATTTTGGTATGCTGTGTCTAAATTGTGTTAATACATACATTGTTTTTGATCCATTGTGATAAATTATATATGTTTATTTGTTTCATTCTCAATTAAACATCCCAAAACACATACACACATGCACTAGCTCAAACACACGCATCACACAAATGTTGTACTTACAGTGTATGTATATAATGTACACCTCTTAATTAAGAGAGTCTTGTTTATTGAAGTCCATGTCCTAACTATGATTGTTATAACATAACGTGCTACCTTCAAACAATTGGAGTATAGTATTATATGTATAATATCATCATTATTATTATTTTAATTATTATACATGTATACATACAAGTTAAAACTTACATGAATAGCTTGAAAATAATAATGTTGTGTTTTGTTATGTGCATGTACGAGTATTATAATTTATTCAGCTTTTTGCGGGAACCTCTATTTATTGGACTAGTACTCGGTATGTGGTTTGTTTCAACTCGGAATGTTTAGAAATCATCGAGTTGTACATACTGTTCCTTCTACAGTACCTGCACAACAGTAATCTTGACTGTACTAATTGCAGCCAGGGTTAAAGATATCTTGTTTGGTATTGTTTTTGAGTGTTTTTTTTTATTATTAACATTTATACAATTGTTCATATATACAGAGAGTAACAGTATACAATTATAGAATAATAGATTAATGGTTTAGAGTTTGATGATATTCAACGAGGGGTCTTATATGACATGTCATTAATTCAATCTTCCATAAGGCCCTCAATTTAGTTAAGTTTGATTGTGAAATCACTCTCAAATCTGTTCCTGGAACCAACCAGTACTAAGTACATTTGTAATGAGGATAAAGTTTCTTGCTCAAGGAAACAAGTAGAATGAAGTAACAATGGCTGTCTTTCATCTTTAAATCTGTAGCCCGTAGTGCGAACAAATATAAAACAACAACACCAGAACATGTAATGAAATAATTTATTGTCTTACAAGCTAGTTACTATTATAAACAAATCATAAAGCACTGAAGCTTAAAGATGAACAACATCAAATCAGCTGTGGTTATACATTGTATATTATATCAGTATCAACACCTTGACAAAACTAATAATGACAGTGACAGCATAGATTGTGGAACGTGTACATTATGATCACACTCTAGTTGATTTAGAAAAAAAACACCAATACTAGATTCACTGTTACATTCTACAGATATTTGTTGTACACAATATCTTACAGAAACATGGAGAAACAAGTGGACACAGATCATCACAGATTCGATAATACAATACTGATAACTGTCGATACTGTTACATGAACTAGAGGAATTGTAAAAAAACTCATTCAGTGATATAGTCCTTATAAGTATGAAACCAGATTTGATAGGAAACATTTAAAACTTGATATTTCCTCCATTTATTGTTGTTGTTTAGATTATGATGTTGTTGTTCGTGTTAATTGACACAACCCCTTGAGTTACGTCTGATGATGCATGCATTTATCAGAAAATAAGGTTATAGTACAACAATCAAAACTAAGCATTTACATCTCACATGTGAACTAATTATAGATGGTCAGCATTACACACACTTTCAATGTAAGTATGTATCTGTGACTTGCTGTTAACTAAAAACCTGCCACATGTTATTAGAAATCTCATCTAATGAAACTTCTTCAACATTATAGATCACTTTACAACAATTTATACAGGATCCCAGTGTGAGTGCCATTTTATTTTCTAATGTGTGTAAAATTGCTATCATTTACACATCTATATTACATTGTATATATATTTTTTGTTTCCATTAAAAAAATAACAAGACCAAATGAATTTGTTTAATGTTCAGCTTGTTTCAAGTAAATACGCTTAGCTATAATTCAGAACAAAGAATGTAGGGGCCTAGATACATATTTACTTTAAGTGCAGATACAGATTTCTTAAATCCTGAATGTAAAAAATATTTGGATTCTTAATCTTCACATCTAGGTTTTTAAACTATAAAATGCCATTTATGGAAAGGCGTCTAATCAACAGCAAGTATATTTTGTGGAGGAAACAGGAAAAGACTTTTATCTGCTCTTAAATACAACAGCAGTTAAGAGTATACTGATGTTCACCCCTCAGTTCCTAATGTGCAAATTTATCATGAGACTAGGTGCTGATCAAGTGCGTACAATGAATAGAACAAAAACCATGGCAGCAATTCTCGTTGACAAGGGTCAGATTGTTCAACTGGTCCATACAACACTTATGGAGTAAAACGCAGTTAACACAAAATTCAGAGTACGTGACTGTTTCAACACAGAAGAAAGAAGTCACTGTACTAATAAAGCAGCAAACAATTGTTACTTTTGACACAAAACATATTATGTATAGCACTAGCACATATTTCTTGAACTCACACAATTAAATCTTCATAGTAAGATAAATACATACACAAAATATCAATGTCTGCACAGTCATCACATAATAAGTATTTACATAAAACTGTCCCATGAAAAAAAAAATGGTTTTCAAATTTCTATATCGTCACAATCTAATTCTTACTGTTTGTATAGATCTATATACATGTAGTTAGTAAATCTCTCTCTATCATACATTTAATACTGCACACTTTCCAACTGTACATTGAAAGATGGATAGTCCTTCCTCAAACACGTGTTAACTTTTCACAAGATACAGTAGATACAATTGGTTATACTATCTTTGATGTAACCGTACTCCACAGTGGAATACCTTTAAACCGTGGACTAAATGCAACAAGTACCAGCACCCATTGTATTATTAAATAACTTACTACAAAGAAAATGTGTAACAATCATAGTACAAAATATGAGGATAGTAAACTTCATACTTACAAATATCTTCATTGATAAAACATAAATAATTTAAAGGCAAAGTATGGTTGTAGAAATATAAACAAACTTATTTATGACATGACAATGAACGCTTATAAGATTCCATGTAAACTGTGAATTTTAAATCTACATTATAAAAGAATTAATATATAAATAGTTTAGAGTTTGTGATGATGGTGTAGAATGAATTGTACACAATTTGGGCTTGATTGTGCATTCTGAGATACTACCTTGAAATGCAAATAGTTGAATAAATATTTACCCTTTTATCCCCATCTATGGAATCCCTGGCCCAATTTCATAATCAAGGATTTACCCTCAGTGTAAATCCGATATAATTGCTGACCAAATTTCAAATGAGTCGCTGTGTTGTTCTAACAAATACAACTGATGTTAAAGTGTATGCATTGGTAAACTATATATTCTGCTTTTAAGATTTCTAATAAACTTGACTGAAAAACGTATAATTTTGCCGGAAATATTTTGGATTAAAGTTAAGCCGGATTAAATTATTATGAAATTGGGCCCTGATCTCTTTATATATAATCAAAATGGTCAATAAAAGCAACCATGAATAGAGACCACGTTGCTTATATAAAAACACACACACTTCATGGACATTTAAGTTACCAGCATTGTTATTTTTAATATTTGCCAACATCCAAGAGCAGACACTTTGATATGGCCTAATAAGTTGAGTTTCCGTGTTGAGGGGTGTATATGAGAGTTCTTTTTGCATCTGTGTTCAATAGCACCTAGGACTCTTTTGCTTTCACCCCTCTATGTACTTCTTTACAATGATGAAAACACAAAATATAGAGTCCGGGATATTAGTTCAATGATTTACAAAAAAAATGAAAGAGGGGTGGAGAACTTCTGCAGAGAAACTAGTTGTTTTTACCCTTAAGGTTTGGTTTTCTGCTGATTTAATCTTAAGACAAATTGATCTAGGTTGATAACATACATGTAGTTCATTCAATTCTCAAACATAAAACTCATAAAAGTATGTTTCTTTTGGTCCAATTTGATAAAATGTTTGCTGACTGATAAGTGAAGAGACTGTTGAGAGATGTTCATGTTGTGTGAATTTGTTTGTTGAACTAGTGTTCAATCGTGACTCAAGATGGAAGTATTAAACCTATATACCTACAACCTAAGAATGTACAGAAATCGGACTGAATTCATAGCAAAAATATGGCTCTTAACGTAAGTATTTTGACATGATATTTTACAGATGACAATTGTTTAACTTTCTAAAATGGAAATACAATGTACATGTATATATTCAACATCAAGATATTGACAAGTTGACAAAAATAAATAAATTTTGACTAAAGCACATCAAACTCTTTTGAAATATGATAAACCTTTGTAGTTGATTAGCATTTGTTTGTAAATATAATTTGTATCTTCAAGTTTCTACTTTATATATATTGTTTGAACAAACAAGCAAGTTTACATCCCTAGTATTTTATCAATCTCTATTACACATTTGGTCAAATTAAAATGAGACCAACACAAAAATTCCAACATGTTCAAGTAATTGTTCAATGGTAAACTGCATTCTGCAATATCTGATCTATTTTGAGACCTAAACTGTAAAACCTGGCGTTTAGGACAGATGAGCATCACTATCATCCCCTATACCCAGTATAATACATACTATATGACTTTGTCATGAAACTATCACTCTGGTGTAACAAGAGTTGTTCTCTCTTGTACTTCAGTCTCTGTATAAGGCATCCTGTATCATACAGCTGCCTCTACTTTGTTTATACAGTAATCTGTAAGTCAATGTTGCACTTTACAAGAGCCATTAGTGAACTATCAGGTGGCATATGTCCCCTGTGATGAGTAGCCAGACAGTGTAGGCAGAGAACCAGCAGGCTGTGTCATGGGGGTCTGATACTGAGGCTGTGAATAGATTTGCACAAGTTCAGCCACAATAACACATATATCATTAAAACAAGGACGGTCGTTGGGATTTTCTGCAGTACATCTTCTTGCTAAGTCTATGAGTTCATTTGGACAGTGTTCTGAGAACTCCAGTATGACATCCCCTGCCCGAAGTCCTTTCAATAGTTCCTCATCAGTACGATTTTTGTGAGGTAAGTTTGCTAAATGAAACACTTCCCACATGAAAACACCGTATGCCCACACATCACTTTTAGTAGAATAGTCTGCCTCTAAGGCTGCCTCTGGTGACAGCCATCGTAATGGCAGTGCAGACTGGTTGTTCATTATCACATATTCACTGGCATACACATCACGCGCCAGTGCCATATGAGAGATTTTTAGTTCTAATCTTGAAGTGAGCATCACATTTCTACAGGCCAGATCTTTGTGTACAAATCTCTGGTTGGACATGTGTTGCATCCCTAGCGCCACCTGGTTACACATCCCTATCTTCTGTATGATAGTCAGGGCTGGTATACGACGACGGCCAATGTTATCTAACCTTGATGCTAGCAAAAACTGCTTCAAATCTCCCTGAAATAAACAACACAAACTTCTAAACACAAGTTAAATGATGAATTACTGAGACACGAATAGTACATATATAATTAAACATCTAACACAAGAAATAACTACCTTGAGAACGATTCACTTACTGAAGAGACATGATACAATATAAGTCTATTTAACATGATGGTAACAATACTTCAGTACAATTGTAAATGCTGTTGATAACTGTGCTATGTATGAGACTTGTATAGAGTGCATGTCCTTACCCAATCACAGTGTTCAGTGATATAGAACTGAGGCTCCACTTCCCTACATACACCCAGTAACTTGAGGACGTTATTATGGTCTAGTCTTGCGTACATCTCCATCTCACGCTGAAACTCATAGTAATGGTAGTCTTCCTTCACTAACAGAGATTTCACAACAACTTGGCTCTCTATTTCCCCTGCACGAATACCACGAGCCTTGGCCAAGTACACATCTCCATACTGACTCTTACCTATATATAAACAAATTAGTATAATATACAATTTAATCATGTATCATCACCTTTCATTGACTTTTATATGAATTAATATTCTTTATCATATAACAGACAAACATATTTTCAAATTACTATCCAATAAATAGGATGTCATGCATGAGAACTATAAATTTGGTTCGTCTTCTCTTTCAAAACAGAATGAGGATCATATCAAATACCGTGAGACACATTTCAATCATTGCGAAACCTAGCTCCCCCACTAATGCACACATTGCATGACTAGGACAATGAAATTGAAACCCATTATAAGTAGCTCGTAAACCTGCCAGTATGCACTCCTTCCATCACTTTATATACTGATCATCGCCTGACAGTAATGAACATCTCAAATATGAAACCATATAGATAGTGTAGGCTTAATAATTGAGACCTGCCGATATCTGTCATAAATTAAATACACCCGACATCATTATGGGTTTACAAGAATATGCTATACTGATATAGAAAGCTATCAGCTCAGCTCTTGTTTCTGTCATTGCACTGATACATACCTAGGATTCCCACAGTTTGTAGTTCATGTCGTGGAAAGAACAATCGGTCCAGACTGGTCTTTCCTGAGCTGCGCTGTGACTGCTGGGACAGGTTCTGTGAGTGTGTATGGGACGCTGAGTGGGAGGCAGAGTGGGATGAATGGGACGGTTGGGAACTCAACGCTGACACATGGGATCTGTTGTCACTGTCACTACGGCAACCAGGTGTAGCTCCAGAGTCTCGATCCTTCATCAATAGTTCATGCTGTTCATGTGACAGGTTCCCATTCTGTTTCTCTTCTGTTACTGCAACAAAAGTACAAGTAAATCTTAAACAAAATCACTTCTTTAAAGATTTTCAGAAAAAAAAAGTTTAATAGATTGTAACTTAATTTATTAAATAAAACACATTATGACTACATGTATCAATATGTAACTAAGCTGTATATTGTAGTCACTTTTTTAATGATATCTGTCATTTTCATTACATTGTAGGGTGTAGATAAGTTGTAATATATAAATAAGAAGATACCCAGTACCCATTAAAATCCCTATAAGATTGTGGCTAATAATTGTTCAGTATGTTTTACATAATAAGACCATAGTAATCTTTACAGGTACGACATTTACCCAGTCTTTACTTTAAAACAACTGAGTGAGAAACCATGAATTGTCTTTCACCCAATTTGCCTATTTTACTCCACTGTTATGATACAATAAGTTTGAACAATCAGCAAAACATAATTCAATAAAAAAATTATCATAATATGGAGAACATGTATACATACAGACAGCTTTTCTGTTGCGCCGTTGCATGAGAAGCCTGTAACTACAGTAAGCTGTTAGACCAATCACCAAGGCTAGATACGCCCCTGCACTGCAGACGGCAATGATCACAGTACGCATCATGTCAAACCCCTCCTCATCCTCTCTCTCAGTCATTCCTGTATACTCGTTACCACCTGGACAATAAATAAAATATCACATTGTTTATATTTACATTCACAGATATAATTCAAGCATATGCTACATCGAAACTTGATACTGCATTTATCCATTTATCACAACAATATTAAAGTCACATATAAATTTGGAAAAGTAACAAAAAGTAGAAGTAGATCTTAGCAGACTAAGCTTTAGGAAACTTATACTTTTAATAATTCTAATTCTAGCTGAATTATACATGAAACTTGAAATTCAACTTATCAAGCATCTTTTACCCACTCCAAACTTACCATAAGTAACGTATAATGTTCCACTTTCACATCATTGTATGACAAATGATGACAATTACTGAGTATCAAACAACTAACACTTACAGAATGAATAAAACTGAGTAATAACAACAAATTCAGTGCTTTGTTAACGGTTTGTTATGTTTTATGTAATATTTCAGAAGCATGAAAACAAACTGTACTAATAAAACAAATCTGTACATATAGACACATTGTCCAGTCACATTGTACTCTCTAATTTCCCATGACTGATAATCCTAAGTAAAAGAACAATTCACTTGACATCATGTATAAATGACAGCCACAGTTCCATCTGAGCATGAAACAACTTTAATACTGATTTAACACAAACAAAACAACTACGCCACAAACACGATAAGCCAAAAACAAACACAACATAACATACAGAATTATTAATGCTCATAGTAGTGATTATATCAGACTTCATAACATCTCATTTTCATTGACATTCATTCTCAAATATATCCCCTAAGCGCTGAACTGTCTGCCGCTTGTAATCTGAGTAAAAAGAGCGTGGCATTAAGTGTGTGAACAGTTAGCACATGCGCTTATGCTACTGTTAATCCATAACTCATCATGAATCTTTAATTCCTATATTAAGCGATATAGCAATATTTTGGTTATGTAGCAAAATGACAGAGGTAGCGTTTTTTTCTTGATCAAATGATAAAACATGACAATTTGGACCCTTGTTTTAGTGGGCCTTGCATGGTGACGTCTGCAGCAAGCTACAACAAACACTACAGAGGCGTGGTAAATGTTATGTCTGCATCATCTACGATACTCCAACTAAACCATTCATGCTGTCAGTCAAAAGCATACATGCACATGTACACAGATTCTAGGATTCAATTTGTCTTTTTCTTCATATCAGTTAAACGCTAGTGTTGAGCGTAATGACTGAATTATCCCTCACAATAACTCGCTCTTCATCACGAGCAAACCAAACATTCTTTTGTTCTGTCAGTATTGAAGGTTGGTAAAAAAGGATAGGTATATCACAATGTTCACTTTAAATGCATTGTCTATATGATGTCAATTGAAGGCTAATGGAATGTAAGAAAATATGAGAATATATCCCATAATGCTATGCATGAATGGTTTGTGGAGTATCGTAGTCACAGGAACAAGTGTCGACGCTGCAGACGAACCATCCTTAAGAATACTCTCGTAATATTTTAAAACCTGATCATCTGAAAAAACGAAAACCGGGTTTGATACAAATGTACTAGAAATAGAGAAAACACAGATCAGCCAGTGACATAACAAAGAAACAAAGATCACATAACTCTATTAACATATGTTATCCTCCTTCTTTTAGCCCTGTTAAATTCCAAACCAAAGATGCACCCCAGTAAACAATTTAACAAGTTTCTATCACAAATTTCATCGATTACTGGATCAACTTTTCCTTATTGACATTCAAATCACACAAAAAACAGACTTGAAACCTGATAACAAAAAGAGATTTAAAGACATGAAACGGTACTGCTTAACAGTTATTTTAGACATGTAGAGGTAAAGCTTGATGGCATAGTTGTACACATAAAGATAATGTTGTACATATAGAGATAATGCTTGATGGTAATGTTGTACATATAGAGATAATGCTTGATGGTAATGGTGTACATATAGAGATAATGCTTGATGGTAATGTTGTACATATAGAGATAATGATTGGTGGTAATGTTGTACATGTAGGCTAGAGATTATGCTTAATGGTAATGTTGTATGTGTAGGCTAGAGATAATGCTGGATTGTAATGTTGTACATGTAGGCTAGAAATAATGCTTGAAGGTAATGTTGTACATGTAGGCTAGAGATAATGCTTGATGGTAATGGTGTATGTGTAGGTTAGAGATAATGCTTGATGGTAATGTTGTACATATAGAGATAACGCTTGATGGTAATGTTGTACATGATGGCTAGAGATAATGCTTGATGGTAATGTTGTACATGTAGGCTAGAGATAATGCTTGATGATAATATTGTACATATAGAGATAATGCTTGATTGTAATGTTGTAGATTGCTACTTACTTGCTACAAATACATAAGCTGATGCCCTGATAGATCCAGCAGTGTTGTTAGCTGTACATCCATACATTCCCTGGTCAGCCATATACACCTTACTTATCAACAGTGTACCATTGGGAAATATCTACAAACACATCCAAGGGACAACATTAGCAAACATGGTGTAGACGCATGAAGCAAATAAAGTCATCTGTCAATGAAATTGTATTGTTGATAATAACCAATGGAAAATTCAAAATCATCTCATAAAAACAGTTATTCAAGATACGGGCCAATTTGTACCAATTATGAAGTAACATACAAGGAGTGGGTGAAATTAAACATGAGCATATTCAGAACAGCTTCGAAATCCTAACCCTGTACAAGGTCTGACAAAGCATAGGTACCGTAAATCTGCTTGAATCCCAGTTTTCATAGAGTTGATTTTTGTCCCAGTATATAGTAGGCCTAGGGTCGCCTGTAGCTACACAATGCAACAAGATGGAATGCTCCTCGTAGGCTGTAGTGTTAGATGGTTGCAACTGGAACTTTGGCCGTTCTAAACACAAATACAAATGGATATTGTTAGCTAGTTAACAGTTTCTTTTGCTTTCTTCCATTATCTTGAAGTGTTGCTTACAAATAATATATACATGTACATGAAATATAAACTAAAATCAAACATAAATGTTTGAAGTAGGAAATAAAGTTATTTATCTTCTATTGAAAAGAACATGTCTCTAAGGCTCTATGGACACATGAACATCTCTATGTTAAAAACAGCAAGTATGGTAGTTAACAATTATTGTGAAAAAATCTGACTCACCAACAACATAGATGTAAATTGTTCTATTTATTAGTTCCTGAGAGGCCCCCATTGTAACCATGGCAACACAGGTATAGGGTCCTTCATCCGACCTTCGAACTCCATGGAAGTACAAGGTTCCGTCTTCTGCGTCGTCCGTGATGTGTGGACTGAAGTTCATCTCTGCATTTTCCATGCTGCCTTTCATCCAGCGTACCTTGGGTCTGACCTCAGCCTCGGCATTACAGTGAACCTTGGAATCTGAACCCAACTCCAAGTACTGGTTCTTTGGAACAGGATTGAACTTGAGCTTGCCTAAATACAAAAAAATAATCCAGCTAGAGTACATCTCGATACCAAGGATGATAGCATGCAATCATAGAAATTATACTTCAAGAGTTGTGTTGTTTTCAAACAAATAAATGATTGCAATATATGAAAGTTTGAAAGACAACAATTATTTAACCAATATAATCATGTGTTGTTGAACAAAAAAGCATATAGCTCAAATTTGCAGTAGATTTGCAGTTACACCTTTACTTACGTTTTACTCGCAGCTGTGCCGGGTCAGACTTGACCAGATTTTGTCCCGTTGTATCAGCAAGACAGAAATATTCTCCAGCATCTTGTTCTGTAACCATGGTGATATGTAACAACCCAGTCTCCTGATTGATATAGTGTCGGGAGGAACTCTGCAATAAACACAATAATTGACCATTAACGTGCACCATTACCAAGGTTACAATGGTGGTTCTTTACTTATGTCTGATAACCCTAGAGTAAAGACCAGTTATGTTGCATTAACCATCACATCGATAATTACCATATGTGCTGACCTAGACCATATCTTTCCAAGTACTTCCAATGCAGATTTAAGGAATGAGTAATACATAAGTGAACCTCTAGTTTAAAAGCCTATAAGCCTATCTATGAGTTATTCCTTTCATCTGAGTAACCCTATCCTACTGATAATGCAAACATCTTAAACAATAGTTAGGCATATTTCCATGGACAGCACTCATCTATCCTGCTCTGATAGCTTAATTCAGCACTGACGTTTCTTATCAGGAATTTGACATGGAAATGAATGTTCACCGTTTACCAGAAATTAAATGCCTATGTCTGCCCCTATCACTGACACAATCCCTTTCTAACTGTATCTTACAACTTTATTAATTATTCTGTTTTCAAATGTTGACGTTCATCACTAGAGGATGCTCAATCAGCAGTAAAAAACATTCAAAATGATTCCTTTTAGGACTTACATTGTCATACTT
>ENA-OREC01000533-OREC01000533.1-marine-metagenome-genome-assembly--contig:-NODE-533-length-15329-cov-13.123721_pt1 | contig 15329 bp, 10 predicted proteins | sample MGYA00248626_ERZ508543 | MGnify/ENA primary metagenome ERZ508543 (study PRJEB26211, sample SAMN05518279) | marine metagenome | isolation source: Puget Sound, Washington, USA | host: Bankia setacea... | reverse complement strand
CACTAACACAGGACACTAACACAGGACACTAACACAGGACACTAACACAGGACACTAACACAGGACACTAACACAGGACACTATGACTTGATTTATTTACACGTGTAATAACTTGTGTAAACAAATGTTACTTTCAGTTTTAAAAGATGGTGATTATGACAACCCTGATGCATTTGAACTCTGGGCTGAGGCCTTATACAGGTCACAATTATATGAAGTTACTGCTACGAAGTGTGCAGAAGGTCTCAGATATGCAAAAGTAAGAAGGTTGATGTAAACAAATTAAAATTTATTATTTTCAAGAAAGACTTAACATGGGTCTGTTAAACTTATCAAATTCATTAACATAGCTATGTTATATGGATAACTGTAGTTCTGACAATTTAGTGGTAACGTATCTTTTTATGTGTGACAACATTAATTGAAACTGTTCAAACTTAGGATTAGATGGGACTGATGTCTTGTTGTCTTTTTTATTTTGTCATAGGTCTACTTTATATGTTGTGACTCATCAATGTTTTGTATGTTTTTAAACTGATTTAAAATAAATAATTATGAACAGAATCCAGAACAATGCAAAAAGCTTCAGAAGCTGAAAGACATGGCTGAAGCAAAGCTTGCAGAGATTGGGCAACATACGGAATCTGACACTGCCGATGTTAACTGGCTGGCTGGTTCATCTGTAACACGTGCATCAAATTCACCAAGGGTAAAGTGTTAACATTTATCAAACACTTTCTGTCCCCTTCTTAATGAGAAACAATATTAAGAGTCTGAGAATGAACTTATTATTAATCATTATAAACATTCAAATGATCACAACAGCCATTGATAGAATGCATGTACACTCAATTGTACACCTTTCCCTCTTTACACAAATATACTTACTAGTTTTGTGAGAATAACCACCTTACTGGTAGGCTGTTATTATTTACGGATTCCATTTATACAACTATTTATTCGATAATGTATTGAAAGTTAATTGTATGAGTTTTGTATGTTTTGTAGGAAAGGGTGATCCGTTCAAGAGCTGGAACACCAGAAAATGGCCGCTCTGCAAAGAAACGTAGAAGACGACGTAAGTGTATTCAATTGATGTTATTAACAAATTTATTCTCAAATACATTTTGTCGTTTGGTTTTGACTGTATTATTGATAACTCCTTCCCTAACATATTCTCATACTTCTAATCCTGTAATCTGGTCTGATGAAAAGTAACAATCAGTTCTTATCAAAGCATGGGCCTCAAGTTATATATCCTATTGTAATTTAAAATCATAAGTTACAGTTTTGTTACCAAAAAAACGATGTTAGGCATGAGGTAAATGTAGTGTACATGTAGTTTGTATTGGAATACTTTTATCATTTCAGCAAAGGCGAAAAGTCCAAGCTCAGCAGAGCCATATCAGCCTGTTCCACAAATGCCTGACCAAAATCGCACCAGACACAATTCAAGTAACAGTGAATCTGGTGCTAATGTGAGAAAACAGACTGCTGTGGTAAAAGAAAAACCCAGGAGTTCAGTGAATCATCCATCTGTGACACGACTGCAGAACGGAGATGCCAGGACCAGAACTATCAGCTCTAGTAGCACAATGAGTGACATTTCCTATGAATGCACTGTCTCTGACATAGAGTCCGACGACATGGACAGCTCAATTACAGATTCTTCTAGCGAGTCCAATTTAAGCTTTACATCTATCACAGAAGAATTAGAAGAAAAGGAGGAAGATGACGCCTCCTTTTTCACAAAAAGTTGCACATATTACTCTGAACAGGATTCAATTGAAATACGAAAGACAAACAGGAACGCCGAACGAATGCTCGAACAAGGTATTACCCTGAATGCCTCATATATGCAAAGGTTTGAGGACAGAAGACCCGAAGTTCTTGACAGAGACAACTTTTATCCCACCTTTCTGGATGAAGCTGCATTGAAGCAAAAGTTATTACAGAACCCAAAGAAATATATCCGTTGTATTATCCGACTTGAGGGCTCTCACGAAGCTCATTGTATACCAATAGAGTCCAACCTCGGATACTCCGTGATTGAGATCTCGGGTAGGTCAAAGATTGGACAAGTTTTCAATGAAGATGAAGTTGTGGTCGAAATTCTTGATAATAACCATACTAATGACAAGCGGTACGGAAACGTTTTAGGTGTACTTCACCGACAGAGACACAGAGATATTGCACATCCTGTTTTTATATGCACACTGGATGATATGGACAGCCATCTTGTCAGACCAATGTGCAAGACAGTGCCAAAAATTCATGTCTTAAACAGAGAGATTGCACAGAAGTACAAACAGCAAGTCCAGCGTTTTAAAGTAGAAATATATGATTATGATGAGGACGCAGGAATTCTCTGTGATCCAAGGATTATAGATGTAAACCCTGCTGGACAGAAAACATATGTTTTTCTTGTGGCGTTCATTTCATGGGGTCCGAGACACATCTATCCACGTGGTGCAATAATCAAGGCCTTACCATGGGGAAGCAGTGTACAGAGTGGTCTAGCAATCCTGAACCTCCAGCACCAAGTACCTTCACTGTACTCAAAGAATACAGTGGACAGGATGGAAGCTATCATGTCTACGAGCTTGGACGAACCAGATGAAAATGCTTTGAAAGGAAGAATAGATCTGACACAAATGAACACCTTCACAATTGATCCTCGAGACTCCAAAGATTTAGATGATGCATTAAGCATTGAGCCATTCGATGGTGGTTATAAGGTTGGTGTTCACATCGCCGATGTGTCACATTTTGTTGAAAAAGATGATCTAATGGACGTTGAAGCCATGCAAAGAGCGACTACATATTACCCTGGCATTCGTAAACCAAGGCATATGCTTCCGGAACCTCTAAGTGCAGATAGATGCAGCCTTTTACCAGGGAAAATACGTTTGACATTGTCTATTTTTTTCTATCTCACTGGGGATGGAAAACCTATGCAAATGGAAGGTCAGAATTTCAAGGTTTGTCAGTCTTACATCAAAACAAAGGAAAGGTTTTCCTATGGTGAAGTGCAAGGGCTTCTTTTTGGCGAGTCACAGCAACAAACTCCTGAAAGGAAATTATTTAAAGACATTCATCAGCTGTTCAAACTGGCGAAACGGATACGGCAGGACAGACTTGGTCGAGCAATGTTTGGTCTGGATACAGATTGGGAGGAAAACTTGGAGGAAGAGAGTCTACAGGAAACACGAGAAGCACACTATCTAGTTGAAGAGTTTATGATTATGGCCAACAGGAAAGTGGCAGAAGTTCTAGTACGAAAGTACCCTAAAGTTATACCAATCAGGTGCCAGCCGCCTCCAAGTCAAGATGGAATAGAACAGTTTTTGAAGAAAAACAACCGTATCGTTGATGTCCTTGTCAGGCTTCAAGGTAGACAGATAGCAGGACAAAGAAGGGGTGTTGAGTTTGCATTATCTAACCAATCTTCTAACGTCCCAGATGTACTTGTGCCAACAGACATCTGGAGGAAGATGAACACCTCCCCAGAATCAGCTGTAAGATGTCTGCAACAAGATGACTTGTTTCCACTACAGCATGTTGTCTACCAACACTGGCTGTCAATCCAGGAACGAGCAGATTATCGCTGTTCTGGCAGCGTCAATGGACAAGATACTGGGAAACACTTCAGCCTAGGATTTTATCCCTACACACATTTCACATCCCCCATAAGAAGATACAATGACCTGGTCATACACAGGCTTCTGAAAGCAATACTGAAACAAGAATCATGTCCTTACACTAAAAATGAAATGGACGATATTTGCACACATATGAACTTTGCAACACGACGACAAAAAGAATATCAGAGAGGATGTAAAGGTTTGCAAAAGGGCCTTGAATTTAATGAAAGGGAGCCAATGTTGAGTTGCTTCGTGGATGATGTGAGTGACAGAGGAGTAACATTTTGTTCACCTTTGCTCAGGTATGTGAAAAAAACAAACCGAGAGTTGTCATTTAACGTGCTGGACATGGGATTCAAACCAGAAGTGTTTGAAGACAAGAAAACAAGCTGGGATAGTGTTAAAGCTACATGGAGGCGGAGAGTGTACGACCACAAAGGGATGGCACCAAACTATCCCCCAGACAGAGGCCATTCTTTAACAATCAACCCTCACAAACATGTGCTGAAAATAGCACTCAATACATGGGCAAGGCTTTTACTTGCAGCATCCGAGAACAGATTTGGAGATGTAAAAAGGAGTTTGGCCTCAGCTGACGAACAACCTCATGGTACAGGATTGGATGATATCAGTACAGAATGCTATCAGCTAGAATACCTGCAACCAAACACAAAATTTTCCATGACCTTTTCACGTGGACAAACAGTTGCTGTTCAAATGTCAGCAGAACAAGATAATGGCATGATGGTTCCAAAACCAATGATGTATAAGATGTCAAACAATGTACAATTCTGCCTGCAACACACTGATGACCCAGTTCTACGTCTGTACCGCTATGTTACAAAGTCTACGTGTAAACAATACAGACACGTACAAGATTATCTGGAGAGATGGGTTCCTTTGATTCTTATGGAGGCAGCAACAGGTATTTCAAGGAATGAGGAGTCGTGCTGCATCAACAACGTGCCAATCAAGTTCAATGATAGAGTGGGTAAATTTGCTCTGTCGCTTGCTCACTGTGACACAAGAAACATTGAGCTATCAGGAACACAGTCAGACGATGAAGAAGAAAGCAATGACGATGCAGACAATAATTCCTATGATTGGCTTTGTTTGAAAGGTCAGATACCACTAACAGGGCATTCCAGCAGTGAAACTGAAAGGAAAGGCTACTGGGTGGGACATGCCGAGGTGAAAAGTGTCAAACGGAAGAGACCAAAGGGCGAGGAAGGAAAGCTGTCAGTAACTTTTCAACTTCATGAGAGAGCAAAGGCTGTACCACACGAACTGTTACATGGGAAAGAGGCCACGTTCAATGTGGAAATACTCAGAAAGACAGAGGTTGACAGGTAAGCAAGATTTATATGTGAATCGCCGTACATGTAAGCATACAATACTGATTAATGTGTTAAGTTATATTGAATGGCCTACGATCGTGTTTTTACATATACATAAACAGATGGTATTACAAACATGCATGTATATACAATATTGGTGTATAATTGCTTAAGTATAAAAATAACATTTAAGAAATTCAGTACAGGGACCGGACAGTTGCTGTTTTATTTTTTCAGGCGGACAGAAAGTTTCATAAAGAAGTTGCCTCGAGATACAAACTCTTTGTCGACAAAAATAGCATTGACCAAAAAGATTTCAGATCTAGGTGAGTGGAAATTTATCATTACAATGTGGTTAAGCTATACTCTAATCTAAGCTAATGTAAATAAGGCACACTTCTTATTTCAGTTTCGTACACGAGCATTTTCAGCGGTATCATGTTTTCTATTTAAAATGTTCTTTAAGAAGTTTGACTAACCCTTCATGTAGCATCTTAATGGAACAAAATGTACCAAAACCCTCCTAACTTTTGTCTTGTTATTCTTTTTAGATCAAGACCATCTGCGTATTGCTGGACATATGGACAAAGACTTGTTCTTCGGTGGTAATGAAAGTGATCCACATAAAATGTCACTTCCGCGAAACAACCGCAAACAACAGCAGGCTATAGATAAAGCTCTCACTTCTAGATTTACCTTGATTCAAGGCCCACCAGGTAGAGTATGAAGTATAATGATGGTCCTCAAGTCATTTAAAGAAACACAACTCTCTTCTTATGTCTTTGCCATTGCATAACATAATGAAACATGTTTTTATCTCACAACATAAACTTCAAGTGTTTTATCACAGACAATCAGATACTTTTAATCACCCACCTTTTGTGTTATGAGCTGTAAGTAAAGGCATGTATAGTGAACAAGCCATTCATTATATACGTTTAGACATATAAGTCTGTTAGTGAAGGCATTATCCATAGCATGTCACATTTATCAGAGTAGCTTTATCAGATATCATTGCCAACATTATTGTTAAAATGACAACTCAATAGCCAGGTCGTAGGTACATTGTATAAAAGTAGACAAGGAACATGTGCGTTGGCTTCTATATTAAGCAACAAAACCACAATATGATTACATCGTTATTGAAAAAGTGTCTTAAGTTCAACATGCGAATAATTGTCTCCCCTGCCTCATGCATATTCATGAAAATTAAATTTTGTCAGTCATTTTTCCTCATGGTGCGTATGAAGTGTTACGGAAGAAATGTCCGTGTTTGACGTGCATCAATATGCTATTACATGTTAAAGTACCTGTAACATAAAGTTATAATCACTTATGATGTTCAATGATCCAATGTGTGTTATAATGACTTTAACATTTTGATTGATCAGTTATTAAGTTGACCAGTTATGTAGTGCAAACCATTGAATTGAATGTCTTGAATTTGTAGTATCACTCTGAATAAAGTTACTAATTATTACCAATACACTTAATTAATACACTTAAGTAAATTAACGTTTAAGGCGTATTTTATATTTACCAACTGTAGTGTAACGTTTGTATTTACATTGATCAGGTACAGGGAAGACGTACACAGGTATAAAGATCCTTTACCTTTTTGACAAAATCAATGAACTACTGAGTAAAGAAGGGAAACCACGAAAGCAGGTTTTATTTTGCGGGCCATCAAACAAGTCTGTAGATCTCGTAGCAAGTAAGTACACGAAGAATCCCCTTTGGTTATAAAACATAATACACACAATAAATACTACATGTGGTACATATCAAAGTACATACTAGTGATATACAACGCAATCCCATACAGGAAGATTAATATTTTATTTCACATATTACTAGACACATGATTACAGCGTATACATATCTCTCTTGTTTGGTGATGATGTTTAAGTTCATGTTGTCCTTGTGTGGAAGGAACCCCAAAGAAACACAACCATACTTGTTTAACATGGCGACCACGTGAACGTTTCCTAAATAACATATAACGATAGTACAACATTGTGTTAAAGTTGTACAAGGTTATGTTGTTGTGACAACGTTAGTTAACGATTTTACGATTTTACATTCATTTGTTATATATGTTTTAAACCTGAGCTACTACAATGTGTCATGAACATATAGAAGACATGATCGTTCAATGTTTCTGAAAACATGTCTGATGAGTGCCATCATGTTGAACAGGTTGTCACAACAACCTTATGTACAACGTTGTATGCAACGTTATAATGTATGCCTTTGAAACGTTTACACAACGATGTGGGAACGTTGCATCAAAACGTTGACACACCGTTTCAAACCCATACCCTTTGTCATTGTATTCACCGATGTGCATAACGTTAAGTCAAAATTGATGAAATCTTTTGGTGAACATATAGTATCTACCATATGTCACACGGGTGAGAGAAAGTGCCAGACTCATATTTAGGTATGTAAAGAGTCGTTGAGGTTACATTCTGTTTTGTGTTTTACAGAGTGGATGCACTATAGGATGGGGGAGTACAAGCCAAACTTTGTTCGTGTGTATGGTAGGTCTATAGAGGCCATGGAGTTCCCCATACCAGGCAGAACATTCATCTCCAAAAAGAGCACTCGTAGTCTATGTGGAGATATCGACCTGAAAGATGTCTCACTGCACCATTTGATTCGACAAAAAGGCAAAAAACATGCAGAAGATATAGTAGCATATGACAAAATGTTTAAAGATGCTGACTACATGCCAATGCCCGAGGAAGTAAAACGTTATGTTCACATTGTTCGTGAGGCTTCTATAGATGAAATTAGAAAGCATGATGTCATCTTATGTACAACTGCAGTAGGCTCAAACCCAAAGGTGCTGGAGGCAACCAAGGTTCACCAGGTACACAGCTTTAGTTGTTTATAAAAATGAAAAGAATATATAATCAATGTAATGCTTCAACCAAAACACATAAAACAGATAGCAAACTTTTTATTCACTAACCTTCTAAATATCTAGAAAGTTATACATGATGTGGTAATGTATGTTAAAGATATTGTATACATGTATACACATAAATTTAATAAATAAATATTAAGCCATGAAAGTTATTTCATACTCGCTTTTGTCTACTATTGTCTAGTAGAACAACTGAATCATCAACCCATGTATTCATTATGCACTGAAACTGTGTTCAAAAGGCTGTAAAAACTGATAGCTGATGTAGTTATAAGTTGTGCCAATATATCAGACTCATTACCATATCTAGATATTTATGGTCGACTCCATATTTCAGGTGATAGTTGATGAAGCTGGAATGTGTCCAGAGCCACAGTGTCTTGTACCTATCATTGCAACAAAGGCTGAACAAGTAGTGTTGATTGGTGACCATAAGCAGTTACGTCCCATCATCTTGTGTAAGCAGGCAGGTGAACTAGGACTGAACACTTCATTATTTGAGAGGTACTATGAGGCAGACAGTTCCAAGAATGTGCAGTGTGTCATGTTGGAAGAGCAGTATCGTATGGTAAATACATTTCTTTACATATAAAATACATTTTAGTGGAATTGTATTTGTCATAAAAAAACTACTGTAACTAAAATCATTATACTTGTGCTTACCATTTAAAGTTGGTGACCTGTATCTATCTCTCTGTCTTTTAGTCAGTACGTTCTTCTGAACCATTACATTATTTTTATTTCAAAATATTTTTTCACAATCAAAAATGATGATTTAAAGCTGACGCATATATGCAAGACGTGTGAGACATTATTAAAGGTCAAGGTCACGTGTTAATGTATAATGCCTTTTTTGTAAATGTTTGTATCTGACATCACCATCAACTTGTATTCTTTATTTCTTTTGTAGCATCCAAACATCTGCCACTTTCCATCAAAACAGTTTTATGAAAACCGTTTGATAACAAAGCTAGGCTCATGGAAATTCAGCAACTTGGATATTTGGCCTGTAGATGGGATGGGTGGTAAATATCCGCACGTAATTATCCATGTAGAAGGGGAAGAGAAAATGCTCCCTGTTTCTACAGAAGACGGAAATGAACATTCTAGAAGCAACAGTGTAGAAATTGATGCCGTGGTAAGTATATATCTGGATAATACATTATGATAGTATTAAACAATGCTGATGTTGTTTCCAGGGGCAAAACTGAATACGGCAGCCTACTCTTTCTCCATGTGACATATCAGTTAGAACCAAATGGAAAATAAATCAGGGCGTTCATGTCCACCAGAGGTAGCTAACAGACTACTGATTTTAATAGTTTGTGTTTGTTCGACCAGTTTCTCTACATACATTAACACCTAATCATGTTTGCTTTGTAGATGAAGATTTACAAGTACATGCGAGATCAAGCACGTAATGAGTCTATACAGATCATTTCCCAGTACAATGCTCAGTGTACAGAGATGAAGCGTCGTTTGAAACAAGAGTTCAATGAAGAGGGTGAAAATGTGAGCACAGTTGTGTCGAGTCAAGGTATGTGGAGCTGTTTTATACAATGCTAGACTACATAGAAAACCTATATGTTACACAAATACTGTAGACTGTGAAATAATGTTATCCTTTTGGCACTGAATTTCAAGGCTTACATTCGTCATATTAACTATGTACATTTTGAATTGATATGAGAAAAACATGACTCAATGTTTTCTTGAATTTAATTTTTTTTCAAAGACTTGTTTTGCCTTTGACATCTTCATAATACATGTACTACTGACGTTAATGGTTAACTGGTCAGAAGCTGGGTATACTAGGCCATACGAAGCTAGATTGTGTAATAAGAAATATGGAAGTATGTCAGGAGAGGAATTGCCAATAACAGCAGCCCATGCTACTATAATTATGCAACATAAAACACGCTTGCCCCCACTGGCAATGCTCTTGTCCAAATCCACCAAGACAACCGTCATTTTTGAACCCTAATATATGTGTTTTTACAGTATCACTATTAAATCAAACAGCATACATATGAATAAAGTGAAACGAAGTTCCTACCTTGTCAAGAACACTAACTACCAGGCTTAATAAAAAGTGCGTTTGACCAACATGACACTCGTTGCAAACCTATGATTACATATGCATGTGCCATTGTCTATGTGCACAGGTGGAGAGTGGGACTATGTGATCTTCAGTACAGTAAGGTCACTACCTGAATACAAGATAGAGAAAAGTCCAACACTGGGCTGGTGTAAACACAACCTGGGCTTTATCACAGACAGAAACCAAGTCAATGTTGCACTGACGAGAGCCAGGAAAGGACATATCATTGTTGGTGAGTAATACTGTTGAATTACCTTTGAAAAAAACACTGGACCAATATTTTTAAAAGTATCAGTTTCGTACAATAAGTTACAGCATAAAGAAACACAAGTTTTACTTATTATACCACCTTAATTGAGAGCCAATTTGACAACAGTGTAAGTTCCATATCTGCTCACACTGGCATATACTTAAAATGTGTTGAGAGTTTGGAAAGCATTATGTAAAGCTTGTGTAATGATTTTGACTGCAGGTTTTAACCAGACAGATTATTATGTAAGTGTTGGTGACATCTACTTTACAGATTGTAAGATATGTTGTATGTGTTAATTTTAGGAAACAGAAACCTGCTGCAGTGTGATGCTTTGTGGAGGAAGCTAGTCTGTCACTATGAAAGCTATGATTGCATAAAAACTCTAGATAACTTCCCACCGAAACAAGTAAAGAAATCTCGCCGACAAATGATGGACGAGCATGCAGATAGGATATACCGTAAGTATGGAGAATCTATATACGAGAGAGGTCAAGCTACGTCTTACGAAGGCTCCTTTGATGTGAAAGAGGACGACAGAAGAGGAAGGAGACGCCGACAAATACACACAGATCGTACGTCATAGGACGCAACAGAAGCACTTCTCAGTATATTAATGAACCAATTATCAGTTGTTGAAACGATTGTCTTTTTCATACAGGTCTCACCAGCTGATGAGGTTTGCATTTGGCTTGTGTGACCACGCTGACTCTGTATGTTACGTTGTATATGTGTAAATATATTTCGTTTTATTTGTTCAAGTATTGTAAAATAGTATTTATAACATACACCTGTATCAATGTAAAATTTAAAATATCGTTTGCTGTAATTAGTCTTGTTGTGCAATAGAACAAAGCTGTGACAATTTTGTGTCTTTCAATTTAGTATTTTCCTTCACGGATGTTTGTTTTAAAGGTTTTCCTATTTTTGTGTGATTACTGATTAACTGGGTTCTACAAACTAGGTTCGCTTATCATTTGTATATTATATACATTGAACACGTAATTCACCATTAGTGGATAGAAAGGTGTTAATATTTTTTGGGTTCCCGAGGTTTCATTTTTATTGTGTTGAGATTTCTTTGTTAGTTTTGAAACAGTGCTTATCACTTGTACATGAACTTCACATGCATTTCATCTTCATCATTTTCAACTTTATGTATCATATATCAAATGTGTATCTCGCCATTCGCCATGAAGGATTAAGTATGGTTCACATAATTCTTTCTGTAATATATGTTCGTCTATCCGTTATTATTTTAACCGTGTAACTTGTTATAACTGGTGGTGTTGATCTGAGTTAGTACTACATCCATTTTTGTCAGTAATGTTTTAGATCTCTGATTATGACAACCTGTATATTGATTGTCTATTTAGGTTTTTTTCTCGTGATTGCAATCATATTAAGTAAATCATTCACTGCTTCATTCAATACATGTAACCATAGAGCCGTATAGGCAAGGTATGCTCGTAATAGAAGCTTTAACATGTTAATGATGTATCTTCAAACATAAAATAAACTTCCGGAGCTTTATAAGTACAGGCTCTTAGTAGTAGTGTATGCTCTCATGTTGTCAAATGTTGAAGTTAACTACAGAACAAAGCAAAGTGTTTCACTATTACGTGTGTTTGGAAGGTGTGATGTTCACATGGCTAACTGGTGTAATGTCTATCCTGTATGTACTACCATGTTGTATCTGTGTGTAAGTGTAAATAATACGATTATGTGCCATGAGTTGCCCATCTGATCTCTTTTAGAAGGATGTGTAGATTTTGTTATATTTTAGGCTGATCAGATTAGGCTTTACTTGACTACATTTCTTCTGTAATATTGTACTACATGTTAACATTGTGTACGGTATCATGTCTGGCCTATGTGCACCCTGGTGTTGTTGTTTGAACAAAATGTTATGTGTGATCCGTCATACTGATTTATTTATTGTACATTACATGACCAATATTCGGTGATTTTGTTTTTGAAATTACCAGATCAGAACCGTACAAGTTTTGACTAGATCTCTAAAATTTGAAGAATTTCATATTTCACAATTATGCAAAATTTGTTCAGTGGTTTGTTGATATTTGAAGTGTATTTGAGTTATGTTAGGTGTTGTTAATCACTGTGTACTTTTACCACAACATGACATGGGTAATTGCTTCCAGGCAGTCTTACATATTTCTAATTATAAGTACTTATGTTTATGAGTATAACACAACAGCAACAATTAAAACAAACTGCAGCCTATTAAAGAGAAAGTAGAAGTCTAGGCATCAACACATAATACACAACCTAACAAACGATACTGTCTTATAAAGAGACCGTAAAGGAAATGGCCATATAGCACTGGTACATAAGTTCCAGTTTTTGTCAAATCATATATTAATTTAATTGTTTAGTATGTGAAATTTTAAGACATGTTCGTAAGCTAATGTTGAAGTTATTGTTATAATGTATAGGATCTCTTTCTCTTTTTGATAACGCATCTTGTATATAATGATATTATTGTGCTTGTGAATATTTCGAGAAAGAAATCTTTCATTTTCTCCGGTGTAAAAAGCAAAATAGTGCAATAAACCATTTAGTGTACCATGACTTGTTTTAATAATAAGAGCTATAAAGAACGTGACCATTATATTTATTAGTTTCATATAATTGTTGTTTCATACTCACATGTTTTAGTTTCATGGATATCAAATAGAAGTGTTTTTTTTAAGTATTAAAAGTATTTTTTGATAAATATTTTTCATTTGTGTATTCCGTTTATCTTTTGTTAACATAAGCTTTTTCTGACTACTTAAATAGTTGTGTGCAATCATTCTTTGTTGTGTTTATGATTTGATAAACGTTTATGTAATTATTTTACTTATACTGTCTGATATAAATTGGTAATTGTATCATTATAATTTTGATGAGTTATTTTTGTGTAGGTTTAATAAAGAATTAACATTACCTAGAAATACAAGGGAGTCATCCATAACTTAATTTAGAACAAATAATTTAAACAAATATCATGTTGGGCTTTATCTGATGTTATCACGTAAAGAAGTGGTTTTAATTTTAAAATTGTTCGAATCAGTTCTGCCAAACATAGAACATGCTGTAGATATGTTAGTAATCGTGTTTCTACATCATGTACACATCAATAACACATTGTCAAACTGGACCTACTTATCTACGAATATCTATATCTGATCGATCTAGACAGAAACGAGATTTGTTTTCACAAATTCTAAACATTATAGGAAAGCTTTATCAAATACCAAGATCGCAGTTACCAACAGACACGAAATGAGTAGTTTTCTACATGTTCAGCCTCTGTTTTGCGTACAGTGTTTTTGTTTACGTTACCTTTTTGCTACCAGTTTACTTTTCTGTGTTACGTAGATGTATTTTCATTGTTAATAAAAAAAAGTAACAAGAGGTGTTTATGTCTGGGTTTATTTTATAACACTCGGGTTTCTGACACTCGTATACATATCTGTGTGTACAGCCTAACACCCCAACAAATATACATATACACATCACCTACAAACATGTGTGTGATGCCTCTGAACAGTATCGAGTGATTGCCTTCAGCCAGTGTTTGTACTTTTGTAGTTGGTGTTATCTCCAAAATGAATTTGGGTTGTGGTTTAATATTTGACCCATATGGTCTATCAGTCAGATAACTTTTAACAGCACAAAGTCAACATCAATCACGGTTTAGGGTAGTGTATGGAAAAGAGAATGGCATGTGATATTACCTTGTCCATATTCTGCCATTAGTCATCGTTATTTTCCATTAATTCTTCTATTTGAAATTAGTTCATGTTCCCCCGAAGTTCGAAGTTCAAAATGACATTACCAAAGTCGATCTTGGATATTATAGAAACATTTCATATTACTCGCAGTTGTACTTGAATATGTACAGTTGTTTCATTGGCGATTCTGAGTGACGTAGCTAATATCTCCATCATAATGTTGAAGCTTGAGTTAACATCTTTGTTTGCGCCCGACCATGCTCGTTAATGAGGTCATCGGTAAAGTTACTAAAGTATAAAATAATGTCACATTGGAAGTGGGCACACAAACATAAAATAGACTAGGAATGTGTCTGTAGGACACGGATGCCCCCCATGACAAAGTCCCATAGCTCATGTAAAACTTGCAACATCGCACAATCCATCAAGGGGTGTAGGAGGAGTTGCGCACACAAGAGTTCTGGTTGTACGTAAGCACGGACGAACGGGGGTGGGGGAGGGGGCATAAAACATTGAACAAAATTAAATTGGACTATTCAACCTCAACTTACACGTACGCAGAGGTTGTTATACAATAAACTTAATAATTGTTGAATAACATATCGTTTCATAAGAGTTCATAATGGGGTTCAACTGTTACCAATTAACTGTTCCTAAATGTAATCACAGCTACACTCAATGAACCCGTGCTAGGAGTGTAGGGTGCTTGTACCTTCACCTGTACATGTGTGTACGTGTTATCGTATGTAATGTTTGAACAATGGTAATGTATCTTTGTCATTTTTGTGCCATATTTTTCCATTGTTTTTCTTCTGACGTCCTTATGACAATTAAGCAATTGATAATTAAGCCTTCATTAGCATTGTACAAACTGAAGTATATAAGGTATATGAACACCGGGTCAGACACAACACTATGTGTCTATAAGGCTATCTAATACTAAGTATACCTCTGTGCTAAGCAAACATGTGTATATACCACGGTTTAATAAACAGTACATTGGGTGTAAATTGTTTCCGTTCATGTCGATTAGATTGACGAATGATCGAATAGTTCAGCATTATTGTGTCTAATTCATAACACAAATAACGGTTTTAATAGTCATGTTTTGTACATACATTACTGTGAGTTTGTAGATAGATTTATGATTAAATGTCTCACTTTCATTTAACTCGGCTTTTAAATTATTATGAACATACAGCGGTTATTGTGTAATCTATTTTATCTGGCTGGTATGAAATGCCCATGATTTGTGAGTCTGCACTATAAATATCTGAACTTTGAAGTTTTGAAAATGATTGGAAACCTGCCAATTATTGTCTAGT
>ENA-OREC01000532-OREC01000532.1-marine-metagenome-genome-assembly--contig:-NODE-532-length-15331-cov-16.637538_pt1 | contig 15331 bp, 11 predicted proteins | sample MGYA00248626_ERZ508543 | MGnify/ENA primary metagenome ERZ508543 (study PRJEB26211, sample SAMN05518279) | marine metagenome | isolation source: Puget Sound, Washington, USA | host: Bankia setacea... | reverse complement strand
TGTGACTGCATTAAATAACAACTCTACATGTATGGTTTGTGACTGCATTAAATAACAACTCTACATGTATGGTTTGTGACTGCATTAAATAACAACTCTACATGTATGGTTTGTGACTGCATTAAATAACAACTCTACATGTATGGTTTGTGACTGCATTAAATAACAACTCTACATGTATGGTTTGTGACTGCATTAAATAACAACTCTACATGTATGGTTTGTGACTGCATTAAATAACAACTCTACATGTATGGTTTGTGACTGCATTAAAGCAACTCTACATGTATGGTTTGTGACTGCATTAAAGCAACTCTTATTACAATTATTATTATTATTATTATTATTATTATTATTATTATTATTATACCACATTTATTATAGCACCCTTTTCATAGAAAGTATATGTTCAAAGGTGCTCTGCAATAAAACGATACATGTTAAAACAGTGAAAAGTGTAATAAAACCATAGTTAAAGTTAAAGTAATGCGAACATGTCTCCTTAAAAACACACTTATCTAATCAAACTGCTAAAAGATCATTAGATGTATGAGCTCCATGCTAAAATCTTCACATGTAGTGTCTATTATTTACTGGTTTGATGGTGATTTATGTACACTGTGCCAACCCAGTATAATTGACAGTTGATTATTGTTCCAATACAATCATATGATTATAATTGAATATACTAGTTTATACCAGTTTTGCTCATTACTACATTTGCTATAAAACATATAAGTTAGAAGAACTAAAACTTTCAGCTTCCAATTAAGATTAATTTTGCCGCTCCTAACGAGTATATAATAAATAATATCAAGTTTATGCAAGACAAAACCAGTTAGTAGCCATCCTTTTCTTTCTAACAATAGCCTATAATACTACGATTACACGACTCAATCACAGACCACGTTGCAATGCCTCTCCTATTTCTGACGCAAAATGTTTCACAAGAAACAAAGGATATGCCCAATAGGTCTAGTAAAGATTGTGTCCAGTAGACTGACAACTCATATCAAACTGCATTCCCCAAGGTTTAAGATAGAAGCTTTTTCACTTCCAAACAGACTAGCTGAAAACAAAAGTACTAGTTTATCCAATTTCAAACATTTGTTCATCAACATTACAGGCAGTTCCTCACTTCTTTGACACCAGCATTCCCTTTGTTCTTTTATAAGTTTATCACAAGTTTTTTTCCAAGGCCAACAGTTTACATTTATAACAAGGCACCTGTCATTATAAGTACGTTTTCATTATTTCACACATGTATGGCTATGTACCAGTGTTAAGGACAGACAGCCACATATGTGCTATACAAAGTTTTAACAACAAGACTGATTCTCACTTGTTAAGGTACACATTAAGTCTTGACTCTTTAGACACAAACTTTACTATAACTTGTATTATTACTATCACACATTTAAAAACAGCGATTTAATTTACTGGCCTTGGTTAGAGAATTAGGGCCAGTTAGTCCAGTAGCGAGCATGAATGAGGTGGGATTAGCTGAAACTAAGGTACCTGTATATACATAGGAGTGTCAATTGAGCATGAGTCCAGGGTGTTTGAAACTTAAGCCTTTACACAGGAATGACTATCAATTGTAATTAGGGCCGGATATTGGACAAAAGAACTTTTGTAAAGCCACCTCTAGTATCTAACCTCTTGTGTGCAAACTTGGCAAACACATCCTTGAGATTTGGCTGACTGGCACTGTTGGATGGGCTGGCAGTCTTCTTCCCTTTCCTTGACAGGCCAGACACTCGACATCCTGTCTTAGGCTTACCTAGAGAACGATAGTTGTAAATAAAGTCTTCAGAAATTAAAACAAAACAAATCTTACATTAAATTAATTGTTCTTCTTGGGTGTTGTAATTAGATCTGAACCAGTTTGAGATGAGAAAGCAAAAGGGTTCTAACTGATATTGAATAAAGACGCAAAAGGAACCCTTTCACATTTGGCGATGTCTTCTGTGTAAAATCAAGAAGAGTCAATATGGAGCCAAAAGCAATGCATAAACTTTGAAAGACATGTTATATTGGGGAAAGGCTGATTTGTACTATGATGCAACATAGACAAACTGTGGCTATGGTTTTGAAATATATGTACATTAATAGAAATGTTCAAAATGCAGCTTTCTGTAACAACATGATTTCTAACAGATTTCTAGTGTTCAAGAATGCTGTGCGATACCTAAACCATGAATGTAACTATCTAATAAATTAGTTTAAAGTATTGTACAGTGCATATTCACTGAAGGAAACTTCATCAACAAAAAGAGCATTGTTTCAAGTTAGTGTTTGGCAATCCACACAGAGCTGTCAATTAAACACAGCTCTGTGCCTTCATGCAAAACTAAAATATACTTGTAAATGAATTACTTATCAAGTATTTTTGTGGTGGATAGACATTGTAGTGCAATTGCGTTAATTCATTATATATAAAGTGAGAAATAGTACATCGCTACTGTACAAGCTCTTCCTTGTCTAACAACACATGTATGTAAGAATATCTGTCTCATGTTTAGATCCCACTGTTAGAACATTTGACACAGTTTAGCCCTGCTATCTATCGGTTATCATGTCTGCAGTTAATACGTGTTCCACCATTTTTGTCACCCAATAGACCACCTAGGTGACAATAGAGCATGTGCTTTTATATCACCATGTGACCCTGTCTAATAAATTGGAAGCATCTAAAAACTCTTGTATTTTATCTTTGATCTTATTTACCCAGTATGTACATGCCACCAAACCAGCTATTGTTTGCCTACATCCTTTTCCATCTTTGCCTATGTGCGAAAACTTACAACCAAATGGCATTTGCAGCATATAACAAAGGTAACAATTGTATTGAAGGCTACTCTATCTGTACTAAGAATGTAAAACAATATGTATAAAAGTACACTTCCTCCATAGGCTATAATCAGAGATATGATAATTGGGAATAACATAAGTCACAAGTAACAACTACTGGAAATGAAAGTGGCAGCTAACTACACTGAGAATGACAGCTTTCTACATCTTAAACATCATCTTTCAGTCTCTACAATTTTACAAAATAACCATTTACTAATACATGTCTAATAACAGGCAATATTTGTTTATTATTTAATAAATACCTCTAATAGTTGTAGGATTGTGTATCAAGAAAACTACATCGCACTGGCTTACAGTTAATTTCAGATCTATTAATTTAGTAAGAAGCTACAGGCAGCTCTGTTTGATTTAGTTTAAGAAACAACATCAAATAGTTTTTAGAAATATCTCTTAAAAAGTATTTGTTAGAGACATTGTATTACATGTTCACATACCTGTAAACAGTGTACATACTACTTATACTATATAAATGTAAATCTATTTGGTTCTGTTTTAAAGGAGTTTTATAATCCACATGGTTCAAGCGTTGACTGGTCAAAAGTATGAATTGTTGCCCCTATATATTTTAAATGGCATGTATGTGGTACTAATAAACAGAAACAAGAACCTTGGCTTGAAAAGTTATCTCTGTTATCTAATCATACTAATTAATCATTAGGTAATATAAAAAGTTGTAACATAGATGTTTGTGTAACAGTTATAATTATTGTCCACCAGCGACTTGAAACTTATATTTGTTGATATTTTAATTAACTGCATAAGCTGTCCAAGAAGCATGTAAGCATCGTGCTTGTACATTTGTATCAATTATTTCTTAGTATATAGCTTGACCTGTTGATGACTAGGCTCATTACCCTGGGATAATTGTTCTAAAACCTAAATATGTTATAGTAAGAGTAGGTTATCAAGGAAATCAATGTACTTTTATGCTTCATGAACATCGCAGTCACTAGTGCAAATTATGTAAATAACACCACAAAAAAACGGAGAAAAACACATCAATCTTGATGCATAACTCTGGAACCCTTTGGGTGGGCCCTACACACAGCATGTCATGCACATCTATACATCATAGGGATCATATGTAGCAAGTTTGATTTAGATAACTTGAAAATTGTGGCAGGAGTTCGAGACACATCATTTCACCAACAGACCAACCATCTGTTGTCTCCAGTATTCCCCCATAATTTCATTACCGGTAGATGGTGGGTATAAAAACGCACAAAAGAAGTACCACTAACTTAATTCTTATTGACTTTTAACTAAAAAGTAATGGTCACTTTGCTCCAACCTATCCAATCAGCAGGTGGGACTTAAAGCAAAACCATTAACTCTGGAAGACAGACGCTCAAAGAGTCATGTTATATGAGGGAAATGGGAAAATGATAGTAAACAAATGCTTCTATGAGATTCTTTGATTGTGATTTATCTGTCATACTTTGTTTACCTGTCATACTTTTTACCTGTCATACTGTGTTTACCTGCCATACTTTGTTTACCTGTCATACTGTGTTTAGCTGCCATACTTGTTTACCTGTCATTGTTTGTTTACCTGTCATACTTTTTACCTGCCATACTTTGTTTACCTGCCGTACTTTGTTTACCTGTCATACTTTGTTTACCTGTCATACTTTGTTTACCTGTCATACTGTGTTTACCTGTCATACTGTGTTAACCTGCCATACTGTGTTTACCTGCCATACTTTTTACCTGTCATACTTTGTTTACCTGTCATACTTTGTTTACCTGCCATACTTTGTTTACCTGCCATATTTTGTTTACCTGTCATACTTTGTTTACCTGCCATACTTTGTTTACCTGTCATACTTTGTTTACCTATCATACTTTGTTTACCTGTCATACTTTGTTTACCTGCCATATTTTGTTTACCTGCCATACTTTGTTTACTGTCTTACTCACTTAACTATACTGATCAGTTGAAATCTTACATTAGTATTGTAATACAATCTGATAGTGTGGACTTAACATGCTTATCTTCAATACAATAAGGTTTTGTAATGCTTTCATTGTAGTTGTGATACTTCAATCAGATCAATATAACTCTAAATTGTTTAAGCTGTATTGTGGAGATTTAATTAAAATATATAAATTCTAATGCTATTAAATGCAGTCATTACGGCCAGCGTATTCAGTTTGTAAAGGTGATCTCTTAACTGTTGACTTGTAAATGTTTATGTACAGTTTAATAGAAGAGCTGTTTTAGCCCCTGCCCTGTCAACATTCACATTAATTTAAGTTTAACATACCACATAATTGTCAATATCCAATTCTTATACATTATTAAAGGAGGATATAATAGACCGCACTTCCTTTATTAATTCAATGAATAGAAAGTAACTTTAAAATTAACACTATCATGACTTCACTGCATAATACCGAAGAGTCAACTTAGCTAAAATGTAATGTATATTTTCACTGACTACTAGCCATGTGTCTGCATAAAAGGTAGCAAAAACAACATAGTCTTCCTTCCACTCTAAAACGTATGTCTATTATGATTTTAATATCTAACTTACTATGCAAAGATGATCACCTATTCTTGCAAACACTCAAAGGGAGGTAATACCGTTTTTTAAACCGATACAGAATTTACACAATTATCTTCTCTTGGCCTTTTTCCTTAATACATGTACAATGTACCCCATTTTTCAAATCAAGCACCTATAAAATAACCAAGAGGGTGTTACCTGCACAGCTAATTAATAGTGTGAGGTCACTGTTTGTATTTGACTTAAATCTTTGGGTACACGAAGATCTTTTCAGTAAGAGTCAAAATATAAACTCATAAACTCCACAAAAAGTGGTGCAGTAAAGTAAGTAAAGCCCAAAGAACAAAATAGTCAGCAAAAGTTTGAGAGATGTATATACTCACCCTTTGTGTTTACTGTACTAGATTTCTTTTGAATTACCTGAAATGTATTAAAGATATTTTGGTTAATATAACAAATTAGTAATGGCACTGGCAGTCTTACAATAAAACTTAATTGAGCAAGGTTTGGCTGCTAAACATGACATTTTTTCATGACATTTAAACAATGTTCACATCATTTAAATCTAGAGTGTTCTATGTTCTTGTACATGTACTCGGTTATTCTATGTTGCGTTCATAATACAGCTATTGGAAAAGTTTGAAATTCCAAATTTGTCAACAAGGCAAAGAATGTCTTAAATCAAACACAGCACACATCATAAATTACAAACCGGAGGGGTATGGCTGGTTGTAGAAACATCGTTTTGTGACCCTAGTCCAAAGGTTACCCTGGATTGACCGGTACTACCAGAGTCTGACTCATCCTCCACAGAATCTGCCTTACTTTCCTGAGAACTTGTTTGGAAAAAAAGACTCAAACTAGGTACCCGCTTCACACTCACTTCGTCACTATCTAGTAAACTGAAGGTATCACTGTGCCCTAAAGAAGGCAGGTCTGGCTGGGAGGAGCTCTGTGTCATGTCTGATTGAGTCATACACATAGAATCAATACTGTAGGGATAACTGTTGTCAGCTGATTGCAGAGTTACTTCCCTTATCCCCACACTACTTGATTCCCCATCATCTTCAACTTCTACATTAAATGTTCTTTTTTCACTTTGCTTTGAGGTAGTTTCATCTACTGACTGACCAGTGTCCTTGTTCATGTTTGGTCTAACAGTTTTAAAGGGTTGACTAAGAGATTGTGCTACTTGTGGTGATGATGATGATACATTTTCTGAACTAGTTTGCTTCTTAAATTTAAACTTTGACCAGTTAAAAGCTGAGCTGCTGGGTGAAATGTCTTTCGTTTTGGTTCTACTGAATCTGAAATGTTTGGAAGACACTGGAGATGGTTTGACACAATCATCACTATCTTCATTCTTAGAGTTGGTCTTGGATTGCACCTCGGTCACATCATCATCCCCATCACTCACAGTTAATCTATCACATACTGTATGACAGGTTTTCACATCACTACCAGGTGAATTGTACATGTTAGCAGTATTGGAATGCACAGGTTTAAAGCTACCCAAGTCTTTAGAGTCACTAAAACCACCTGTAGATGGACTTCTGCCAGGTTTGGGAACACTACTTGAGAAGAATCTGAAAAGATGAACATTTTTACCTTTTTTGAACATCCAAACATTTTATCTTGACTTTATGAACACTCTTGCATTTGTCTATGGAACATTTATGGTTGACCAATTATTTTCTTAACTATTTCTTAGTTGCTTTTACAATGTAAGTTCCAGGTCAATGACAGCTGGGTCTAATCAAAGAGTCATGTCATCAAAAAGGTTTTGTTCTAAGAAATATGAGTATGGATATAAAAGATTGATATTAGCTATTGTCAGACAAGGCATTATTATATCTTTGCATCAACCTATCTAATAAAAGGTTGACTATTTCAATTTACAACAATTAAGAAAAGAGCTAATCATGTTTTCAGAAATCTAGTAGACTCCTATTCAGTAGCCCAATGTGCCTTCTAATCAAAGTGTCCTAGGACTGATATCTCACCTAGGTGTGTTAAACTGACAAATGGTTCAACAGTATACCATAGTTAGGTACAACGAGAGGGAAAAGCGGATCCCGCATTAAAGCCGGATTTTTATATTTCTCTCCTAATTTTTCAACACAAATGAATGTTTCCCTACCATTTGAAGGTCACAATGTGGCATAGAAGTGTAAAGGTCTCGACCAAAGCAACATTGTGTGTGAGTATGAAGTAAATCTGTCAACTAATGAAAAACAAAACTTTAACACAAATTCTTAAAGAACCATGTTGAATATCAAGGTCATGTGAAGGTCAAGGTGAAAAGGTCTTGGCCTAAGCATCATTGTGTGTGAGTATGAAGTAAATCCGTTGACTAATGACAAAGTAATTACAGAAATCCAAAACTTTTAATGCAAAATGATGTTGTTAAAGAACAATGTTAACTGTTAAGGTCATCTGAAGGTCAATGTCATACTGTTGCATACTAATGACCTAAGCAATAATGTGTGTGAGTATCAAGTAAATTGGTTGACTAATGAAAAAGTAATTTAGAGGAAAACGAAACTTATAACGCAAATTGTTTACGCCGCCAGACGCCCACCCGCCTGACGGATTCACAAATCTATAAGCCTATTTTTTATATAAAAAAGTACACCTATTGACTATTGATAAAACCGCCCACAGTACTCTTACATTTTACAATTGGATTCCCTTTTCAGACTTTCTTATCAACATTACATAATGATGATACAAGAACTATAAAAAATGAAAACTTATCCACATTTATGCAACGAACCTGCTCTTAACCTCCTTTGGTTTGGCAGCATTGAGGTTGAATCTCTGTTTCTTCGAAGGTGATTTCTGTGCAAACATGTTTTTGGTACTGTGTATGTTGTTTTCTTTACATTCTGTATCATCCAGGCTTGTGTTGAGTGTGGGGTGTGCTTGACTGAGAGAGTTGAAGAATTCAGGACTATTTAGTACTACCTTTGGTTCTTCATCTTCCTCACTCTCTACTGGAGACTCTGTAATAAAGTATCTACATGTACACAGCAAGTAGTCTACTTATATCAAGACCTAGCAACATTTTAATAATTATACTATATAGATGTCCCTTTTTTGTCCCAAAACAACTCTTTAAATGTACTTAAAGCTATGAAGACAGATTAACTACAAAGAGCACTTATCTTTGTCTCGTTCAAACTAGGCTTGTTTTTGCACAACATGAATAAACTCTTAATTGCATTTTTAAAGTTTTTACATTTTTTTCGTAGTTGGTCTTGTTACTGATAACTAAGTTTTCAAAATATTTCCAGCTTCTAGTTTCGACAAAAAGTCCTTTGATTGTTTATCAAATGGTCTTTTGAAGTACAAAGGTTGAATACTAGTGAGAACTTAATAATAAGTTCTATAAAAATTCTGGAGGGTAGATTTGTAAAAAAAGTTAAACCTTCTTGTGATTCTTTTTTAGGGACAAACATAAATCTCTGTAAGTTGTCATCTATTTCTTCCACTCTCACACGTTTCTTGCTAGGTGATGTTTCAGCATATAAGTCATTTAACTCTGTATTAGTCCTCACATCCTTGCTGTCTTCAACTGAATTCCAGATTATACAATATCTAGCTGTTGAATCTACTGCATTAACTTTAAGAAAGTGACTAGATTTCAGACATCCTTGAAAAGTCGCCTGCCCTTCGCTGAGAACAAGTAAAAGGAATTCCAGTCAGGCGAAAAATGAAATTTTATGTTAAACGTTCAAATCATCTGTTTATGCAAGTTGTCTGGAGAAAATAGTTCTATAAAGTATGTGTGAGTAGTTTCTTACATTGTACATAAATCATGTTCTGACGTACTACTTCTGAAGTTCCAATTCTTAAAAATATCCTTATTCTACAGATATATTATTCTGACTCGTTCTTTAAATTTTTACTATACCATGACCAATCAATTTCTAAGAGACTCATTTACAACAGCAGTTCAGCTAAGCTATGATTGTTATGGATTAATAGCATTAAATGATTACCCTCTCTGACACGTTTGACAGGACTTCGTTTTTTCACACTACTTTTCACTGTCAATTCCTTGCCTTTCACACTGGGTCTCACTGGAAGCTGTTTTTCATGTAATGCTGTTCTCGCGTTCACTCTGTAATTCCTGTCCCACATACTTAACATGTGTAACATATCTGGGGGTTTCCTCTTGGCATATTTGGGCTGGAAGAAAAGAGTAAAAACGATTTTGTGCATTTATATAGACACTTTTATAGGTATTTTACAAATATTTCACATTGAACATATTTCATTTTGCACTCACATCACTATTCTTGAATATAACTGACAAAGAATAACAGGCTTTATTTGGTAATTTTGTTCCTCAACAACAAGAGACTCAATTATATTGATTGCCTGCAAACATTGGTAGGACATTAAAATGAAACATGTTGAAAATCAGTGTTTTTCTTTCAAGGGACCGCCTAACAAAATGATGCACATGTCACATTCTTTGAAACTTAATTGATTACTCTCCTTATTTAAATTTGCAGTCAAATCCCTTGTCCAAAGACATAGAAGCATGTTACTTAGTAGCATTGAAAAACAGGTGATATCATATTTGCAACCACCTATTTCTAGTGACATTTCTATTTAATGACCGCTATCAATCCATCAGGACAATTTTACTATATAAATAAATTCCTTTAATCAACTTTTCATTACACAACCAGCGACAACACAAACCACGTCACAACAGTCTTCTAAAGGATCTCTTAAGTGACCATTCAGAGCTTTCACAGTTTGTAAAGTTGGACAAGAAAATTACACATACAGAAAATGCAGTTTATAGAATCTTAGTCAGAACATGCAGTAACAGAGTTAAGACTTTATTTTCTAAGCAAAAAGCTACTATATGTATATATAAAGTTGTACATTTGAAAAGAAATTGATGTCATTTCATTTGATTGTTTGTCATCAAAACTGCAGATTTTTTTTTTCTTTAACAATGAAGACAGAATCTAATCTAACAACCCACCACAAATGTTTTCGGATCAAAGTTGGCAAACATCTCTCCATTATAAACGTTGATGTTACCAAGGGCTATATGTAGAGCTTTATGTGGGGGTAGATACGAGCCTGCATACTTCATCTTCTCTGGTTCCACATCACTAGCATACGGGGTCAGAGGTACCAGCTTTCTCTGTAATGGGTCAAACACTAGCTGGTAGAGGAAAGTGTTGTCAGCAGCAATGAAACCATCTATGTACTCCTGTGGAACTGTGATGTTGGATTTTAAGTATGTGGACAGCTTCTTTAGTAACTGAAATAAAAAGAGAGTATCAGATCATTTTGTATTTCTAAATGTATGTTTGTTTTTTTCTTTTTCGTTCCACATGCCAAAGTGTACAATAGATATAATGAAATGAAATTAAAAGTTTAGATTTTTGTCCAGATTCTTACAGAGTATCAAATATTATCTGCTTGATGTGAGATTAAATATTTATCATTGCTTTGTGCCTGTTACATGTTTTTTTGTTAAATTTAATCGATATACATGTACTTTTGTTAAATTTAATCGATATACATGTACTTTCGTTAAATTTAATTGATATACATGTACTTTTGTTAAATTTAATTGATATACATGTACTTTTGTTTGTGTATAACTCACTTGTTGAACATCTGTTTGTCTTGCAATTTTGAAGACTTTGTTAGCCCTGGCCAGTCCAATACCTGACAAGGATGCTAGATAATCACAGCCAGATAGGATACACATATAGCGGAACTTGTCAAAGGTATACTGGCCATTCTGAATCTCTGTCACCTCATTTAGTTGACTCTTTTCTATCAAAATACCATTGCCTGCATGGTCCATCTTAAATATCACCTGGAAAATCATTCAAATGCATTTTTATTTAATTATTTACAGAAACATGTAGGTTATAGAATGTAGAATGTCAGTCAAAATATGCAGTAACTTCATTTTCTAAGCAAACAGCTATATGTTTTACAAGGAATCCATGATATTTCATTGATTTCATTTGACTGTGTGTCATCACTGCTCATGAAGTTAAGGATATGATGCAAAATAATGTTTCCTCTTTAACTAAATTCACACTCAACTCTTGTTTATAAAGTCATTACCGTAATATCGAAAGTCAAGAGGCTAATACTTGATTTTTAATTTTTTAAATACTTGATCTTAGCGAGCTCTAGCTAATAAAATATTCCCAAACACAAGTATAAATTAGGAGACTTTATTGCTTAAAAACGTTAATTATGTACACTGTATTCAATAGTCAATAACATGTTTACCTTTTCACAACCAAACAGTAAGAGATCTGAGTCTTCTGTGATGATAATCTGAGCTACACCAATCTTGTTGAGATAAGCCAGCTGAGCATCTGCCTCATATGGTGCCACTATACAGTCAATACCTTTATTCCTGCATGCCTAGAAAAGCACAAACAATCATTATGTAGCATAGACTCTATAGAGGATACCCTTACATCCAATAGCTGCACTACAAAAGTATCATCTTTCCTCAAAAGTTTATATAAATTTTAAAATTGCAGTACAGGGAATTCTGAGGTCTGTGTAAATGCTATTTTTCTTGCTTGAATCCTAAAAACATATATCAGAAAAGAATGGATAGTTTAAAATTAGCATGGATTTTCAGATTTTAACAATTCTTTGCTACTTAAATATCTCAGTCGTTAAAAGTAAGTCGTGGCATCTCTTGGTAAGCTGCATAAAATCAGACATCATTTTGTATTAATTACTTTATTTCCCACAATTTCCTTACTTACAAAGCCTACAACAATGTCTAAGTACACACAGATCGACAAGGTAAATATTGATGCTTAAATTGCCAATCATTAGTTCTATCGTACATCTAAAATGTGTGTGTTTAAGATGCCTACATTCATCAGTTCCAGTGCCATGTCTGGTGAAATATCAATACATCTCTGTAAACATTCCTTGGCCTCTGCTCGCTTGCCTTCACGTAAAAACTGGGCAGCTTTCTTTCTGTGCAGATCCCTCTTTCTGAAATCACATAATCATTGAAGTGCATATAGAACTGATTGGAAAAAGAAGACAAAACCAAGCAGGCAGGTCTTGGCCTTTATCACACTGAGGAGACTGTTAAAATATGCTGGCACACAACTTTTAAAAAGATCACAAGTAAGTTATTTTAAACAGTCTACAATGCGACACCATTATAACGCGGACACCATTATAATGCGGTCTCCGTGTGGCTCCCAAATATTATTCCAGTATACTGTGTGGGAAAATATCAGCAGATGATCTCGGTATACACAATGCAAGCTGTCATAATCATTTTCCCTGTGTATTTCCTAGCCAAGTTTGACACCAGTTAATCTTCCCCGAGGCGGTGTTAACGGGTCACTCAATATATAATGCTTACGTAATGGGTGATCATGTGTAATTGAAAGATGATTGAGCAACTTTTGTTTACAATATAAAACCGCCGCGGCACGTGGAAAACGTGATAATGATGATTAACAATGCTTTTAAACTTTGCATTAAACACAAGCTTTACAACCTGTAAAGATCAAAGCGAAAGCCCGCGCATTAGATATGCGCGTTAAATATACTTTAAACGATTCATAGAAGTTTTAATGCAAGTTGATGAAAAATCTTACAACACGTGTGTACCTAACTACATGAATATCTACTTCCCTTACAGTACAGTAACGTCTGCTTGTCAAGGGAGTGAGATAGCTTATACTCGGCACATTTCTATTTTTAGAACGCTAACGTACATGCAGGTGCGTTTTCGTCACCAAAACAAACCATTTTACATAGGTATCGGAATGAAACAAATACAGTAAATCAATTGCAACTCAATTATTCTACCAACATACACCTATTAATGCCATGATTTATGAAAGTTTGTGTGCTATAACCATAAAACTAAATACCAAAGTCCCATACCAAATGACGGTGGGTGGGGCATTTGTTTACGCATGTGAAAACCTGTGAAAGAGGTCGAGATAAAAGATTTTAAACAACGGTCGAGTGTATATAACGCGGTTCGTTATTACATGTTTTTTCCCCGTGGACCCCGATGACATTATAATGGAGTCACAGTGTAGTAGCTTAAACAGTCTTGGTAGAAGTAATCTCCAATCTCGAGGCAGGCTAAAACTCGGCGAAACAATTTAATGTCAAAAACATATGCTTTCACTGAACATTTATAATTAGAAAGATGTTTTAAATGCCATACTCTCTTCTTGATTTTTCCACGTCTTTCTTTGATGGCAGATGACATCCATCAAACACCATCACTGGCTTCACATTTTTAGCCAACATGTTATTCAAGTACTTCATACAGTAGTATACATATCTGAAAGTAAACCATTAAGTGTTTATAGAAAATGATCACATTATATTGTATTTTTAAACATTGAAGATTGCTTAAAATAAAAAGTATTCTTTACACAGAATTGTAAGTGAAAAAGGTGGCATCATTTTTGAAAAAGTAAAATAATGGATGTTAATGCAGTGTATTCTCAAACTGACAAGAGTTGTGTCAGGTTTAAGAGAAATAGAGCTCATTTTGGGTATGCAAGACAAAGACCGATTACATTGCAGGTTGAAGTGTGACTAGCAGACAAGTCTCAGTGTGATGAAGCAAAACACCATTCTGCTACCCAAGGTGAATTAATGTTCACACAAATACAGACAACTGATTGAAAACATATAGTATTTTATCATCAATCATCAAAGCTCATACTTTTATAGACTGACATCACTCTTTATTGTTTATTGTCATTTATGATGCTTCCAACATGATATTTGCCTTACATCATTAACATTATCAGCAATCTAACATCTCTCCATGAACTAAATCATATTCTACACTGTAATTCACCCTGCAAACATGTGTACTAGAAACTTACTGATCTGTTTTCTCTCCCAAAGCAAGTTTTTCAGCACAAGAGAAGGCTCCTTTGTGAAGCCAACAATAGGCATCTATAGCCACTGTGCATCCAGCAAACTGGGATATATTCACTGGCTGGTGGATTTTCTTCAAAAAGGGCAATAAACCGGTAATACCCATAGTTTCTGAAAAACAAAACAGAACTATGTCTATGAAGAATATCAGAATTTCCCGAACAGGATTTGCTTTTTAGATTTTGAAGATATTTAACAAGGGATCTTGTTTGACATAAATGTCAATCTTTCATAAGGCCCTCAATTTATTTTGGTTAGATTGTGAAATCACGCTGAAATGTGTTCCTGTAATTAACCAGTACTAAGCAATGAGTTTAAGTTTCTTGCTTAAAGAAACACAGGTGGGGTTCGAACTCTGTGAGGCAATTTGATGGTTAGATTATAAAAATTGAATTTAATTAAGCTCCATTGTGAAACAAGCAATTTTTGTTTATAAATGTAAATCACGCTCAAATCCGTTCATGGAACCAACCAGTACTAAGCAATGAGGCAGGGCTCACAAAATTTATTTTTCAGTCACTAGTCCAGGACCAGACACCTGATAAAAGTGACTTGTCCCATTAAAAAAGTGACTTGTCCCTGTTGGTGTGTACAATTGTCCCAAAATACGGATATATGTTTCGTATAGTTTCCCACTATTCACATCCGGGATCTGTTGTTTTTGGGGGGTTTTAGCGTTTGACTTTTGTCAGTTCTGCGTGGTCATTCGGTTTTTTCATCCCCGCTACAACAGCCAATGACCTCCCACTTCGAAGGATTTTCTATATCCCCGTCTAGCAGGTTTTCGACGGTTTAAGCTGTTTTCGAGTGATTTACCTATTTAAACTAAATCTATATTTTAAATACTTTGACAATTTTAACCTGCTATGCAACCTTTATCGTTGTCATTTGCTTAAATCTTCAAGCTAGTATACGTTTGTTTACATCGGACACAAATTGGCTGGTACCTACTGAGCATGCGTCTGGCAGTCACGTGGTATTTTTTCGAC
>ENA-OREC01000531-OREC01000531.1-marine-metagenome-genome-assembly--contig:-NODE-531-length-15342-cov-82.402424_pt1 | contig 15342 bp, 14 predicted proteins | sample MGYA00248626_ERZ508543 | MGnify/ENA primary metagenome ERZ508543 (study PRJEB26211, sample SAMN05518279) | marine metagenome | isolation source: Puget Sound, Washington, USA | host: Bankia setacea... | reverse complement strand
AGCCACAAGAGCCACAGATAGATTTACTCGAAATTCCCGGTCGCCGCTATATGCTGCAACCTATCCACGATACCGCGAACCTTGTTGAGGCTCTGGATTACCTGAAAAAAACAGGTACAGACGCACTCTATGTGTCTCGAACTTACTCGCCACTAAAGGGGCACCTGCACGGTATTATTACCCTCGCGGCGATCGAAAATTACTACCAACCCAAGGAGTTTAAACATGTTGATGCTGTGGGTTAAAGCACTACACATTATTGCGGTTATCTGCTGGTTCGCAGTGCTGTTCTATTTGCCGCGGCTTTTTGTGTACCACGCCATGAGTGATAATCAGGCGGTAAAAGACCAGTTCAAAATTATGGAACGAAAACTCTACAGGGGCATTGGTATACCGTCACTTTGGGCAACGCTGCTGTTTGGTGGGTGGCTGGTTCACTTTCAGTGGTCTTACTATGCGGCCAGCACCTGGTTCTGGATAAAAATGGCGCTAGTTATACTACTTGTTGGCTACCACCATGTTTGTGGGTTCTATCTACGCCAACTGCGCGATGAGCAATGCACCAAGAGTCATGTTTTTTTTCGTTGGTTCAATGAATTTCCAACGATAATTTTACTGGTATCCGTTATTCTGGTGGTACTTAAGCAACCAATATGACGAATACTCGACACTTGATAGCTTGCAGCAAGTAAGCAGTTTTTCAGCGGCGATATCCCTTTGTGCTAGACTCGATCAATAAAAGCGATGCTCCATGATGAATCAAGGAAACTCTAACCCTCCGATCATTCTCGCCTTCAGCGCTCTGGACCCGGCCGGTGCTGGCGGTCTTCAGGCAGACATAGAAACTGCCGCCAGCCTTGGCTGCCACTGTGCGCCAATTGCAACAAGCCTGTTTGCCGCAGGCGCTGGCGAAAACACCGATGCAGTCCCCGTAGACTCAACATTACTCATTGCTCAAGCCCGATCTGTGCTGGAGAATATGTCGATTGCTGCCATCAAAGTGGGCTATTTGGGTTCTGTCGTCAATGTTGAGGCCGTACATACAATTCTGCAAGACTACCCCGACATACCCGTTGTTGCTCACCCAGCACTTATCCTGTGGGATAGCGACGATGAGGAGCTTCAAGACCTACCAGATGCATTTCTTTCACTAATTGTACCCAACATTAACATCGGCATATTCTCACTGTACGAAGCACGCACCATATCTCAGGAATCCGACACACTTTCGACCACGGCACATGCAATCACCAGCAGCGGCTGTGATTTCGCTCTAGTTACGGGAACCGGCACAGAGAACCCCAACTTCCAAAACAGTATCTTCAACAAAAAGGGGCTTATACAGCACTATCACTGGGAGCAGGAACCGCCCACCTGCCACGGCGCCAGTAGCACCCTGGCCATGAGTGTGTGCGCGTATCTGGCCCATGGCGGCGACTCGCTTATGGCCATGAACCAGGCGCAAAACTTTACTTGGCAAACCATGTGCGCTTCTCGCGAACTAGGGTTTCACGCACGCACGCCCCACCGTTTTTTTTGGGCCGATAAAAATATAGAATCGCCCCAAAACCTGCCCGCGGCCCGAAAGAGCCACTGAAGCATTTACACTAATCGACCAGATTTAAAAGAGACTATTATGACGGACATGTCCAGCGCATTTAGCCGTGCGCAAAAAACCATCCCCGGAGGTGTTAATTCACCGGTACGTGCTTTTAAGGCCGTTGGTGGAGAGCCCATTTTTGTCAAACGCGCGAAGGGAGCCTACCTCTACGACATTAACGACAAGCGCTATATTGATTATGTGCTTTCCTGGGGCCCCATGCTATTGGGCCACGCCGATGAAGACGTGCTCGCGGCAGTAACAGAAAAGCTGCAATCGGGTTTGAGCTTCGGCGCGCCAACGGAAATAGAGACCGAGCTGGCGGAAAAGGTTTGTTCGATTATGCCGGGGATGGATAAAGTCCGTTTTGTCAGCTCTGGAACCGAAGCCACTATGAGCGCTATTCGCCTCGCCCGAGGGTTTACTGGCCGGGATAAAATTATTAAATTTGAGGGCTGTTATCACGGTCACTCAGATTCATTGTTAATAAAAGCCGGTAGCGGCGCACTTACACTCGGCGTACCCAGTTCGCCAGGTGTTCCCGCCTGCCTAGCCGAGCACACCATTACCCTCAGCTATAACAATATTGAACAAGTTAAAGAGGTATTTCAGCAGCAGGGGGACCAAATTGCCTGTGTAATTGTGGAGCCGGTGGCAGGAAACATGAATTGCATCCCCCCGCTACCAGGCTTTTTAGCGTGTTTACGGGAAGTGTGCAGCGCATCTGGAGCGCAGTTAATTCTGGACGAAGTTATGACCGGCTTTCGCCTTGGCTTAAGTGGCGCACAAGGCTATTACGGTATTCAACCGGACATTACCACACTCGGAAAGGTCATGGGCGGAGGCATGCCTGTAGGTGCGTTTGGCGGCCGAGAAGAGATAATGGACTACATCGCTCCCGTTGGCCCTGTTTACCAAGCAGGTACGCTATCGGGAAATCCGGTTGCAATGGCCGCCGGCTTAAAAACCCTCGAAAAAATTTCTGCTCCAGGCTTTTACCAACCACTGTTTACTAAAACACAACAACTGGTAAATGAACTTCAATCAGTAGCCACACAGGCAGGCGTTGCGTTCACCACAAACCACGTGGGTACTATGTGGGGAGGTTTCTTCACTGAAGAGAGAACCGTTACCAATTACCAACAGGTAATAGCCTGCGATACAAACAGATTTAATAAATTCTTTCACGGCATGCTAAAGGAGGGCGTTTACCTTGCGCCAGCTTCCTATGAAGCGGCTTTTATGTCGGCGGCACACACCGATGCGGATATTGAGTTTACGGTTGAGGCCGCTAGAAGAGTCTTTGCGCGACTATAGCAGTCGGTTAAGCATCTATCTGCGTTTTTAGACGAGAAATTACCGTTAAATCGTCGGGGGAAATATCAAGGATAGAAAAGCCAGCCCAGTTGCGCTCGTCGCCCACGGTTTCACGAATCCATAGGCACTCGGCACCAATACTTAATTCAGACTTACCATCTATAGGCTGAGATAACATGAATAACAGCTGGTACAGGCAGTTTTCTTTGACCTCATTACCACAGAGAAGCATAAAACCTTCTTCGTGAAGGTTAACCAACCGCCCTACCTCAATATCGCGCAATACATCGCGAACTAAGATAATCTGCTGCACGGGAACTCGCTCGAGCTCCCGACTTTCACCTTCAGCTGGCTTCATCTTCCTCTCCCGGCTTAATGGCTTCTGCTTTTTCGTTAAGCTTATGGAAAATATTTTCCAGCGCTCGCTCAAAGAAGGGCTTAGAGCTACCCGAAATAATTTTTGCCTTGCTGCCAATCATCTGTCGAGCAAGATTAAGGCCAGACATCATATCCACACGTTTACCCATTTGATCTACCAACATGTAATGGGATGTACGCGCATTATACCAAGCAACTTTCAAGCGCTTGCCGCCCTCAAATTCAAACCAAGTACCAAACTCAATCATTTTGAGGCTTTCAACCATTTGCTTTTCTTCGGGGGTTGAATTTTCATTTCGAGCTTCTTTGGTTCCAGCTTTCTCTGCCGCAATTCTCTCGAGCTTATCTCGCATGGGTGCCGGCGCTGGCTCAGCTTTTTTGCTTTGCATCGCCAACTTAATCAGCGACGAAAGCGCCTCAACTAATTTATTACCCTTGGCTTGATCATAGCCGATAGTTTCGAAGCCCGATTTAATCGCAGCAATTAAGTCATCATGAATTTCTAATTGACGCGTCTTATCAGCAGGAGCTTCTTTTGGTTCCACACACCAAAGAATATCATCGACAATCGCCAGCGCTTTACCCCATTTATCTGACTTTTCACCGTAACGTAACAATGCAAAACTCAGATAATCCGACCATGGCTGTAGTAAAAACAGCAGGACAGCGGAGGGTAATTCACGACCATCAGTACGCCCCTGCACTTCATCGTTCACGCGTAATTTTACTTCTCGTAGCTTTTCTTCACCTTGCGCTTTTTCTGTTGCGCGTTTTTCCATCAACTCCTGACGACGAAAAATATTTTTGGTGTAGCTACTAAACTCAAGTAAAAGCTCTGTAATAAATTTAACGTCGTTATCAAACTCTTTAAGAATACGGTTAACGGTATCCTTAATTTTTGTATACATGTCGTACTGACAGGTGCCGTCGTTACCCACCCAGCGAGAACCCGCTTCAGCCAAGCTATTCAGCAATACACGAGCGGGGTGCTCTGTCTGCTCGAAAAAACCGGGATCAATAAACGCAATCTTCAAAAACGGGGTGTGCAAATAGCTCAGTAGAGCCTTTACCGAATCCGGTAGATTTTCGTCATTAAGCATATATTCAAACAGCAAGCCCACCAAATCGATGGTTTGCATATCGCCCTTATCCACAGCCCCATCACTTTCTTCAGACTGCAGCTGGGAATGTAAGCGATCGACTATTTCTGAGATATCCAGTGGTACGATTTGACCTTGCGGTACACCTTCGATACTGGACGACTCTGCGCCGCTTGTCTGTAGCGCTTGAAGAGCACCCATTAGGTCATCGGAGGAAACCATAACCCCGCCGGGTGGCAGCGGGGATCCCGCGGCCCCAACAAGCTGACTTTGCAGGCCCCGTATCGCTTGAACCAAGCTACCTTGATACTCTTCAGGCGGCAAACTAGGGTCCGGCAAACCTGCCCCGGTCATTTGTTGTTGTTCTACCGCAGGAGCATCCTCACCGGCTACAAGAGCAGAGGCCGGGGCGCTACCCGTGGGAGTACTGTATTTCAGATTAGGTAGCACGCCTTCGTGCTTCAGATATTGATTTACTTCTTCCGTAATGGTTTTTAGCGTGGCGATAAGTTGATCGTCATATAACCGATAGGCGAGCTGCTTTACCTTTTGATCGACAGGAAGAAGCTTCAACGCTTTACGCAGCGATTCACAATACTGAATAGGTGAGGTGGGATTGCTGGCTTCAGTAACATGCTCACCGCCATTAAGCACAGCAAACCGCTGATTCAGGGCCCAAATCGGTTCAGCAAAATAGGAATCAGCTCGCTGGGTAATTGAAGAAATGGCAATCGTTTCTTCAAGGTCTTCGTTATCAACCAATGAAAGCTGGTCGTCTTCACCGCCACCGCCCACGCTGGTTTGTAGCTCGCGCTTCTTAAACTTAACAAACCCTTCCGACAGATACCCGGTAAAATAACGCTCCAACTCCTCCCGGTTCTGGCGAATCGAGCGCTGAACTTCGGCTAACTCTGAAGCTTCCTGGTTGGACTTGGCGCCATCGATTTCAACGCTAATAGCATCGTCTAACACTTTGAGGTATTGACGAAAGGCGTCCCGAGAATGATCCGCCGCGAGGCTTTGGCAAGCTTTTAAATGGGATACAACAGCCGAATTCGATAACGGAAGTAAAAGCGGAGCATGCTCCCCGGAAGAGTCGGCTGTTTTATCTTCATCACCTCGGATAAGTCTTGACATAACGCCTCTAATATTCCCCAATTTTGTACGAACAATGGTACTGGCACGGTGGCTTCTTCAGCAGAACAAGTCACTTGCACCAATGCCCATTTGAAGCTCGATTATCTTTTGCTCGGCTTTTGGGTGCGCCATAGGGAACTCTCCACCTTCACCATCATTAAAGAGTTCTTCCCAAATAACTATAGCGCTTCTACGCATGATGCCAGTAAAAGAGTGCAAATAACCTCAGAAGCCACTGCAGTTCATTAATAGCTATTACATTATCCACAAAACCCAGTCAAAAAAAATGTGTTTCGCGCCACCTGCATACATATTGCACTAGTCCGTAGGAAAAAATCATTTTTAATATGCTAAAAATGCCGTAAAGACACTTAGAACTCAGCAGATTTCTGCTGTCGGCCTCATCTAAACGCTGCAACGAGCCTTTTTCTCTCGTCTATTGACGCTATAATCGCTGTTCTACACTCTGGAGTTGAAACATGAGCATTTATGATATTTACGGCATTGGCGCCGCCTTGGTTGACACTGAGATTGAAGTTACTGATCTCGATTTAGCCGACCTAGAAATAGACAAAGGCGTGATGACTCTGGTAGACGAAGAGCGTCAGCGCGAACTGATTAGCGCACTTTCCACTCACCTTGTTGCCTCCAAGCGTGCAAGCGGGGGCTCAGCAGCAAACAGTATTATCGCCGCAAGTTATTTTGGCGCCAGAAATTTTTATAGCTGTCGTGTTGCCAGTGACGATAACGGCCAATTTTATCTCGATGATTTATCCGCTGCAGGGGTTGATTACCATAACCGGAATGGCTCCAGCGAAGGGATTACCGGTAAATGCCTAGTGATGATTACAGCGGATGCCGAACGTACCATGAATACTTTTTTAGGTACAAGCGAACACATATCCGAAGACGATATCGACATAGAAGCTTTAACACAGTCCAAATACGCCTACATTGAAGGCTACCTAGTAACCTCTGCCACTGGCCGCCCCGCCGCCATCAGGCTACGAGAGCTGGCTGAAGAGAATAATGTTAAAACCGCTCTCAGCCTTTCAGACCCAGCAATTGTTAACTATTTCCATGAAGGGTTAACAGAAATGATTGGCGAAAAAGTAGACATTCTGTTCTGTAATGAAGCAGAAGCAATAAATTTCACCAAAACAGACACACTAACGGACGCAGCAGAAGCCCTAAAAAAATCGGCGCGCACCTATGCGATTACGCGCGGAAACAAAGGCGCCCTGCTATTTGATGGGGAAAACCACACCGAAGTGTCGGCACACTCGGTAACCGCTATCGACACTAACGGTGCTGGCGATATGTTCGCAGGAGCATTTTTGTTTGGTATCAGTAGAGGAATGGACTTTGCCAGTGCGGGAGCCTTGGCAAGTAAGGCCGCCGCTAAAGTGGTAACCCAGTTCGGCCCACGGCTGGCACCAGAGCAACACCAGGAGCTGCTCGAGGGCTAGTCGTATTTAACTCGGTTTAACCGCGGGAAAGTAAGTCGCGTAAATCAATAATCGCCGCATGGGCACGGGAAATGTAGTTGGCCATCACTAACGAGTGATTGGCCAACATACCAAAACCACTACCGTTTAAAATCATTGGGCTGTAAACCGTCTGTTGTGTGCCCTCCAGTTCGCGAATTATCTGCTGCAAACTCACCCGCGCATTTTTCTTTTCTAGTACATCAGCAAAATCCATTTCAATCGCTTTTAAAAAATGGGTCAAAGCCCATGCGCTGCCACGAGCCTCATAAAAAACATCGTCAATTTCAAAAAAACCAGTTTTTATTTCCTGGTCTTTAGGCGAACGGGTCGACTGGTGAGCCCCTGGTGTTCCGTCCAAATCTGTATTCAATCGACGCTGACCTACACTAGCACTAAGACGCTGGGACAAGCTGCCCAACCGGGTTTCAACGGTCCCCAGCCAATAATTGATGTTGTCGGCACGCGTATAAAACTGCGCGTTCTGCTGCTCTTCGTCGGTAAGCCGTAAAAGATAAGAACGCAAATACTTCATGCCCTCCCGGTATTCTTTTTCTGTAGGCGGTAACAACCAACTGCGGTTGTCGAAGTTGAACTGGGGTTCAGCCAATGCTAGGTCTTTATCTTCTGTCGACTGCGACTGGGAACGACTAAACGCTTCCCGCATTGCTTTAGCGAGGTCGCGCACCTGTATTACCACGCCATATTCCCAGTTGGGAATATTGTCTAGCCACACACCCGGTGGCGCAATATCGTTGGACAGATAGCCACCCGGCTTATGTAGAAGTGTATCTACCACACTAATTAAACTGGCGGTTGTAGCAACGCCGGTTACCAGGCGGTCCTCTTCCCCACCGACTTCCGCCAAAGCCTTTTCGCGTAAATCCATAAGATCGGGCTCGAAACTCCAATATACCCCTACAGACACCGCTATCAGTAAATAAACAGCAATGCCCATTAGACCAAATCGAATCCAGCGGTTAGATTCCGACAAATCACTTTTAAAGTCTTGCCAGCGCGTTTCGGCCACTTGCTTTAGGCCTTCTGTAGAACCTGAAATTTTCTTAAACATATTCATAGTCCATGTTTTACTGAGCCAATCTCTTGGCTACTACAATCCCAGTGGCAGTAATGCCGTTTTCAAACTCTATGGTCAACTCGAAAGAGCTACCGACTTCCGGCGTTGGTGACATATCGAACACCATTAAATGGTAGCCGCCCGGCTCAAAGCGCATTTTGCCACCAGCCACAACGGAAACATGAGGAACTGGCCGCATTTTCATAAGCCCCTCCTCATAATAGTTTCGATGTACTTCAATATGATCGGATATGGGGGAATGTATATGATTCACGATCAAGGTTTGGTCAGAATTGTTGCGCAGCACAAAATATACCGCCCCTGTATGCAGCCCCGGTGGCGGAACAGCCATCACCGCAGAGTGTAGCTCAACCAACGGCACAGCCTCCGTGTTCGTCGAACCTCGCTCAGAGCAAGCCATAAGGCACAAAAGCAACAGGGGAACAAAGAAGCGGCCAGTGAAAGACCCTAGAAATATCACGTTTAAAATCTCTCCATAGATAGTAGTGATTGGCCATTTGACACAATCAATTAACACGTTCACCTGCCATTGTAGCCCTAAGCCAGGCAGAGGTTAATGCCACATTGGTCTATAAAAATAGCAGGTGCGGGTCTAACAACCTCACAGGGGCGGCAGAATGGCTACTTTTGGTCTTTTAGCCAAGCGAATATCCCCTCTTACTCGATACCCGGGAACGGCTTCCCTGAGCTGGCTATAAATCCAGCGGCCCTCGGCATCGGTACGCGCATAAATCATTATGCTTTCGTCGGTCACCTTAATGCGCTGCGCAATACTCCCCAACAAGGGCAATAAGGCCTCTTTATTCTCTCGAAGGGTATCCGCAGGCAGCTCAAATTCCTGTAACGATTTAATATCCGCTATTGGCCTCACACCTGGTTGCTCGTATACCTTCCGCGTTTGCTGAATATCCTTTTTTAGCTGCAACAGTAAACGATGCCCTGGATAATAAACATCGGCCTGCGCCATTAACACTCTCGCCCTTGTGTATTGGCTAGTGGCATGAGCTTTTCTAATCATTTCAGCATACCGAATTAAAATCGCCTGTAACCCAGAGCGCGCGGTCTGGTTGTTAGGGTTAATCATCAGCACAGAATGAAACTTATCATAGGCATTATCGTGCGGCGGGGAGGTTAGCCTTCCCCGGGCAAACGCGCGCTCGGCCTGCTCTAAAAATTTTTGCTCCAAGGTACTCCTTGCTGCCGCCACCGGGTCGGGGCGGGCAACAAATGTTTCGGCGCTACTTTCTATGGCGGCGCTCGGCTTTATCGTCACGGATTTTACAGGCTGATTACCACAAGCCGGCAGAATACTGATTCCCCCCAATAACACCCAAGTACAAAAGATTGAATATTGCTTCTTCATTTAGTTTCAGCTAACACCTTATATATTGGCACCAAAAACGTTCTTTGTGTGATCGTTGCACGGCAGTTTAGGGTATCTTTGTTTACACTGAACGGTAGAATCCAACGAGTGTCATAGATCCGTACTTTACTAAACCGTCGCGCCAGAGAGGTTACTGCTTTGGCGATCCATACGCAAAATTCGTAATTGGCCTGCTTACCCCATGACAAATCTTTGCCTTTCCAAAATTCGCGCGCTCACCCTTTTAAGCCTGCTAACGGCACTGATTAGTACAACAAGCCTCGCGGACGATTTTAGCTTTGCCGACAGCAACGAAGACGAATTTCTTCGGGTTGCAGATGCCTATCAGGTTTTAGTCGACACAACAGACTCGCAGATCCAGATGCATTGGACAATAGCGCCGGGCTACTACCTGTATCAGCATCAATTCAAACTGGAAGCCAAAAATGCAAAATCAACCGAAACACTGGAGCTGATTTTCGAGCCTGGAAAACGCAAGTTCGATGAGTACTTCAACAAGGAGCTGGAAGTTTACTACCTGAACACCTACCTAAGCAGTGTATTACCCAGCATTTCTATGCCCTACGAATTAAAAGTTACCTCTCAGGGCTGTGCAGACGCTGGCCTCTGTTACCCTCCGCGAAAACAATACTTCCAAGTTGACGCCAAGGGTGCAGTCACCGAACTAGAGGGGTCTCAGCTCAAAACAACAGCGAGTGCCGCCAACCCTGTAACGCAGGCTCAGAACACACCACCCGAAAGCCCATTTCTGCCCGCCATTATCTTAGGTGCTCTACTTGGAGGGCTCATTCTTAACCTAATGCCGTGCGTTTTTCCAGTTCTGTCACTCAAAGCTTTAAGCTTTGCCTCCAGCGGCCACGCCGACCACAAGCAACACACCCATGGCTGGGCCTATACCGCCGGTGTAGTGGGCTCTTTTTTGGTTGCGGCCGCTATTATCCTGACCGCGCGCCAAGCAGGCGAAATGCTGGGCTGGGGCTTCCAGCTCCAACAGCCCGTCTTTGTCGCCATTCTCGCTTACCTTTTTTTGGTAATGGGCTTGAGCCTGTTTGGCATGTTCCATATAGGCACTCAGTTTATGGGCGCCGGCCAGGCGCTTACCTCTGGCAGCGGCGTGCGCTCCTCGTTCTTTACCGGCGTGCTTGCCGCGGTTGTAGCCAGCCCCTGCACGGCACCTTTTATGGCTCCGGCTCTGGGGGTGGCGCTAACGCAGTCGGTATTCGTAGCATTAATTATTTTTGCCAGCCTTGGCTTTGGTATGGCACTGCCGTTTCTTGCTCTAAGCTACAGCCCAAAGCTGGCGAACTACATGCCCAAACCCGGCGCCTGGATGGAAACACTCAAACAGATTCTCGCCTTTCCATTGCTGGCAACCTGCATCTGGCTACTCTGGGTGCTCGGCCACCAATCAGGTAGTACAGGAACCGCGTATGTATTAACCGGCGCACTGCTCATCACCTTTGCGCTCTGGCTTACCCAGTTTTCACCTCAGACTCTCGGGAAAAAGCTTGCGCTTCGCGTCCTTATTATCGTTTGCCTCCTTGCAGCTGCACACCTCACCTGGCAAATCCGCTCCTTCACTGGAAGCGCATCCAACCACTACGAAAACTGGGAGCCCTATACGCCCGCGCGCCTTCAGGCCTTAAATCAGACAGGAAAACCTGTGTTCGTAAACCTCACGGCAGACTGGTGTATAACGTGTAAAGTGAACGAAACTGTAGCTTTCAGTTCCGAGGCATTTTTTACCCGTGCGGAAGAGCTTGGCGTAACGCTTCTAGTTGGTGACTGGACCAACCCAGATGACGACATTGCCGCATTACTCAAACGCTACAACCGAAGCGGTATTCCTCTGTATATGGTATTCCCAAATACAATCAACGCGGAGCCGGAAATACTGCCCCAACTTTTAACCCCCGACAGTATTATTGATGCGCTGAACCGATCTATCGCCGAGTGAGTATTAACTAGGTATTTTTTCGTGATCTTCGCTAATTTAGAGGTCAACTTCGCTGAAAGTGAGTTAAGTCGCAACTTTCAATAGACAAGGTGCGGTAATTTGGGCAAAATCGCGTTCAACACTAAAGTGCAGCACATTTATCCACCGACTATAACAATATCGGTACAAATCGCCGCAATTTAGAATCAATTTTGACTTCGAAAGCATTCTCTCACTCAAACAGGTAGGAAAAGCCCAATGGCAACGATTCTGGTGTTACACGGCCCCAACCTAAATCTGTTGGGCACCCGCGAACCCGAAGTCTACGGCTCTACGACTCTTGCCGACATAAACCAAAAGCTTACCTCGCTGTGTATTGAAAAGGGACATCATCTTCACGCCCTTCAAAGTAATGCCGAGTACGAACTGATCGATCGCATTCACGACGCTCGCAATGAAGGTGTCGATTTTATTGTGATCAACCCCGCCGGCTTTACTCACACCAGCGTCGCACTTAGAGACGCGCTGGCGGCAGTGGATATTCCCTTTGTGGAGTGCCACATGTCTAACGTATTCAGCCGCGAACCCTTTCGTCATCATTCTTATTTTTCTGATTTGGCAAAAGGTGTTATCTGCGGCTTCAGCGCGCAGAGCTACGAATTAGCTCTGCAGGCAGCATTTACGCATTTAGAAAGCCAACAATAGCTTTCTCCTATATTTCACCCTAACTAAAAGCGCTTGTTACCGAGAGGCCATAATGGACATTCGCAAAATTAAGAAACTGATTGAGTTACTGGAAGAATCCAACGTTGAAGAGTTGGAAATCAAGGAAGGGGAAGAATCTGTACGCATTAGCCGTGGCTCGCGCTCAGCGGCCAACCCTGCGATGCAACCGATGTATCAACCAGCCTATCAGCCGGTACCCGCCGCCCCGGCAGCGGCTGCTCCAGTAGCACCGGCTGAAGCACCTCCAGCGGCGGCCCCCAGTGGTCATCAAGTAGTATCGCCTATGGTAGGCACCTTTTACCGCTCCCCCAGCCCCGACTCCTCACCTTTTGTTGAAGTAGGGCAATCGGTAAAAGCTGGCGATGTCATTTGCATTGTTGAGGCGATGAAGATGATGAATCAGATCGAAGCAGACAAATCGGGTGTTATCGAAGCCATTCTGGCCGACGATGGCGAACCCGTAGAATTCGATCAGCCACTGCTTGTTATTGCCTAAGACGCAAAGAGGGTAAACACCATGTTCAATAAAGTCCTCATTGCAAACCGAGGCGAGATTGCACTGCGTGTGCTTCGCGCCTGCCGTGAGCTAGGCATTACAACTGTCGCCGTCTACTCAAAAGCCGATAGAGATCTGAAGCATGTTCGGCTAGCCGACGAGTCCGTGTGCATTGGTCCAAACGCATCCGCCGATAGCTATCTCAACATCCCAGCCATCATTTCTGCGATGGAAGTCACGGACTCGATTGCGGTTCATCCAGGCTATGGCTTTCTCGCCGAGAACGCTGACTTTGCAGAGCAAATTCAAAAAAGCGGTTTTGTTTTTATCGGCCCAGACGCCGATGTTATTCGCCTAATGGGCGACAAAGTATCCGCCATTCAATCCATGAAGAAAGCGGGCGTACCGACCGTTCCCGGCTCTGACGGCCCATTGCCCCACGACCCAGAAGCCTGCGTAAAAATTGGTCGCAAAATTGGCTTCCCGGTCATTATTAAGGCTGCCTCTGGCGGCGGCGGTCGCGGTATGCGTGTTGTGCACACCGAAGCCAGCCTCTGGACCTCCGTCCAAGTAACCAAAGCGGAAGCCAAAGCCGCTTTTGGTGACGATACGGTTTATATGGAAAAATTCCTACAAAACCCCCGTCACGTAGAAGTACAGATCATTTCCGATGGCCAAGGCAACACCGTCCACCTATTCGACCGTGACTGCTCCATGCAGCGACGCCACCAAAAAGTTATTGAAGAAGCACCAGCCCCTCTTATAAACGAAGAGGCACGGCAAAAGGTGTTTGATTCCTGCATTAAAGCTTGTAACGCAATAGGCTACAAAGGTGCTGGCACTTTCGAATTTCTCTACGAAGACGGTCACTTCTACTTCATTGAAATGAATACACGTATTCAGGTTGAACACCCGGTGTCAGAAATGATCACTGGCGTCGATCTGATCAAGGAACAAATTCGTGTGTGCGCTGGCGAAAAGCTAAGTTTGCGCCAAGAAGACATTCGCGTAAACGGCCATGCCATCGAGTGCCGTATTAATGCTGAAGATCCAACCACTTTCATGCCCTCACCCGGACTGGTCAGTAATTTCCACGCTCCAGGCGGTCTAGGCGTTCGAGTAGACACCCACCTCTACAGCGGCTACAAAGTACCACCCTACTACGACTCCATGATTGCCAAAGTCATTACCCACGCAGAAGACCGCAAAAGCGCACTCAAAAGAATGGAAGGCGCATTGGACGAACTCGTAATAAGCGGTATCAAGACCAACACCAGTCTACAAATGGACCTAGTTCGCGATGAAGCCTTTATCGATGGCGGCGTGAACATCCATTACCTTGAAAAGAAACTCGGCCTCTAACCGACCCATGTCGCAACCCCTAGGGGTTGCGACAGCACCCCACACCCTGAGGTACCCCTATGCCCTGGCTCCAGCTGCGAATAGACAGTTCGCGCGACAAGGCTCCCATTGCGGAAGATGCCTTATTGGACAGCGGCTCACTGGCTGTCACCCTTGAAGATAACGCGAATCAACCCATCTTCGAACCCCAACTGGGTGAAACCCCTCTTTGGCGGGAAACTCGGGTAACAGGCCTATACGAAGCCGATATCGACACCAAAACAACCCTGAAAAACATTCAGGAAAGTTATCACCAACAAGCAGGCGAAACCCTGGATTCTGCCGTATGGCGCATACTCGAAGATAAAGACTGGGAACGGGAGTGGATGAGCCATTACCACCCAATTCAATGTGCTGACAACCTGTGGATCTGCCCGAGCTGGACCCCTCCGCCCGACCCAAATGCTGTAAACCTGCTACTCGACCCAGGGCTAGCATTTGGTACAGGTACCCACCCCACCACCTTTCTTTGCCTGCAATGGCTAGCAGAACAAAAGCTTGATGGACAAAACGTCATCGATTATGGCTGTGGCTCGGGTATACTCGGGATTGCCGCGCTACTGCTCGGCGCCAGCCATGCCACGGGAACCGATATCGACCCACAAGCCCTACTCGCAACTCAAGATAATGTTGCGCGCAATGGCCTTGAGCAGTCTCAATTTCCGGCTTACTTCCCAAATGCCTGTCCAGACCAGCCAGCCGATACCGTATTGGCCAACATACTGGCCGGGCCACTGGTTGAACTGGCCCCGACACTCACACGACGCCTCAAACCAGGCGGCAAGCTATGCCTATCTGGCGTATTGAGGACACAGAGGAATGCTATTGTCGCCGCATACGAAGAAAACATCATAATTGACGACATTAGAGAGAAAGAAGAATGGATTTGCGTAACCGGAACTGCGCGAAGCTAACAATTTTGTGCGCCAGTTCTGTCGCCTAAGAGCTCCAGCCTGATTTACGCCTTAATCGAGAGCGTATAAACTGCACACAAGTCTATAGTTCATAAAGCATTAGGATACAAACCTAAGGAAGATTCTAGGATAACCCCCGCATGACCGACACCATCACACGCTGCCCTAAATGCAGTACATCTTTTCGCATTACCGAGGCCCATTTAAAATCGGCCAAAGGTGCTGTGCGGTGTGGTTCATGTTTGAATATTTTTAACGCTCGTGACCATTTAGTGCAACCCACACTACAAATGGCCGCAGTTGAGACAGCAGCCACGGCGCCGCCGCCCCCCAAAACAGCAAAAAAATCGTCTCCGAAACCCAAATC
>ENA-OREC01000530-OREC01000530.1-marine-metagenome-genome-assembly--contig:-NODE-530-length-15344-cov-12.425755_pt1 | contig 15344 bp, 13 predicted proteins | sample MGYA00248626_ERZ508543 | MGnify/ENA primary metagenome ERZ508543 (study PRJEB26211, sample SAMN05518279) | marine metagenome | isolation source: Puget Sound, Washington, USA | host: Bankia setacea... | reverse complement strand
CAAGTTATGTATTTGTTAATTTTCTCGAGCGACTTGGACTGATGTCATCTAGGTTACTTGAGAATGCTAACCAATAAACAACTTCCAGAACTATTCAAGTAGAGTTACATATTCCATGTAATAATTTGTTAAGAAGAATATTATGTGTTATGCCTTTGCTGAATCTAGGAATAAAGTACCTATGTTTTGTGTTTGTACATGGTAGTAAACCAATCGTATACTATACAGATGGCCTTCACGGAATACAGATTGTCTGTTCTATAAAAGAAATAAAGATAGGTTCAAAGGTAAAGATGTCTTTCGAAAATTTATGAATCAATAGGTATAACAGATAGTTAACTATAGTTAGCTTTGTCTAACTTCTGGTAAATTAGTACAATTACATGTATAACTCTTTATCTTTCTTAACTTCATTTTGGGGAAAAATGTTCTGCATTTTAAAGATGTGAACGAGTTAATGATATGTAATGCATTTTGCACCAATGTTGTATATGCAGTTGACTTAGATACATCAACATGACGGAACTGTTTTACAACACATTTTACTGAAATTGGTGGACTAACACGAGTGGTTTAATTACACGCACCCGAACGAGTACATTATCCCCTGTCTTTGTCGACGTATCAACGATAAGAATACACAGTTTACTGGCAAGATCTGTTCCCGCAGCTGTTGTTACAACTTTGTCTGCCTCTAAATCGGTCTTGTTTCCAATTTCAATTCAAAATTGCATTGCATAACAACAATATATCGGCTTCTTCATTCATGATAGAAATGTTAATTAACAGATACGTGGCTACAACATTCCTAAATATATCGTATTGTGTGGAAGAACGGTTGAATGAATAGCATAGCGCGTTACTGAATGTAACTGCGCTTAGTAACGAACTCGATATGATTTGATGCAGAGAAGTTAGACAAGGGCTAGTTCACTATTTATCTAGAATTTTCTTTCTCAATCGAACTAAAACTATGTCTATATACTAAGATAAGCTACAAGTCCTATGCTTTATGGCAAAGAAAATATAATGTTCTAGTTACGAAACGCATCAAGTAAATTCATGTTTGTTTTGTCATTGCAATCCCGCTTGTTAGCATTGGTGTCAATAGGGGCGGGACAGCTTCATTTATAGAACGATCACAATTAGCCAATGTATATACGAGTGTATTCAGAGTGTAATCCATGAAACATCTCCCGTACATCTCTAAGACTAATTTCCTCTTCAGGTACAGTTTCTAAATATGTCTAAAGTATATGTACACAGCTTTAATGAACTACGTATGTTAGTCTATGAAGTAGTCTAGTTATAGGATTTATATTTGAAAGATAGAGATTCAATACGACAGGAACATGTCCTCAAACAAGAACGGAGTTAGCAGTTACACAACGTTTAATTTAACCAAACCGGCTCTTTTCATTATAATAATATTTCGCAAAATACTTGTATTTGGTATCTCCTCTACTAATTAGATTTATATAATCATATATGTGTTGATTTGTTATGATATGATTTGTAGTATTATTTACGCAGCGTAGATGGGTTTTGGGCTGCTGATATTTAAATTCCTTCCATTGCAGTCTCTTACATTGTGTATTATACATGATTTTGTTTAGTCACAGTGTGAATCATTAGTTAAACTCAACTACAAACTATTACTCTTAGAAATGTACATTTAAATATGTAAGTTCAAAGTATAGTCAATGACTAAAAAATCCCTGTTGTAAAAAAAGCAATGTCAGTGATTTATACGCTGGTTAACTTGACTGATTAAAATGCTCTACTGACATAAATAGGTCAAATCGTAGGCGGCCTGTTTTCTGTAACTTAATGTGCATCTTACAATGTTTAAATACAACAACCTCCTGACTCGTTCGTCTCTTGTCGGCATACATTTACATCTAGTCCTCGTTGGATTGTACAAGTAAAGTCTAGATTAACCGAGCAGGAGATATACATCATGTGCTGGACCACGATTGGTAAAGTTCTTACTGTCCCGAGCTGGTGTATAAGCATGATTATTTGATATGGTGTGATAACTTATGGCGATGTACCTCTGTAATGAGTCGGTCTTATTGGTGAAACTACGGCATCCATTGCTTAAGTGTGCACACATGAAAGTCACCAATATACGCATGCCACACGTATACTGTACACAACTGCATGCGTATTTTACAAACTCTGTATATGTATAAGTACTACTATTTAAAGACAGGCCATGCATAGTTTCTTATCACAAAGAAAAATGCTTTAATTTTTCGGCGATCACGACCTCTTCATTTTTTCCGCGAAACACGCGATAGAGATAAGCACTGCGCTCCTTACACACAGCTTTGGGTACATTATAACGACTGAGTAGCCTTCAACACGGACAGTTTCTGTATAAAATAAAAACTACAGTTTAACTTACTACCATTAAGCTTTCGATAGACGAGGTGTTCTCAACACGGCGATTTTGTGAAATGACGACGTCGCTTAAATCAGGTGACAAATCGTCTATACATTGCCGTTAGTTTTGTTAGAAAAGCTGTCCTGTGTCTGCCATTTTGCAGCGGTATGTACAGCGACGAGCTTGCTCAAATTATTTTTTAAGTTCAGGGGAGAGACCCAAGTTGTGAATCTGTTAAAACGAGTGACTCTAAGTAAGTAAATGGTTTATTATTGTGACTTGTGCATATATTTACATAATTATATTCACTTACATATACAAACACACAAAAGCACCTGGCCATATGGGCCTATAAGTCACTAAATAAATAAATTCAATAATTAATTCCGATATGTTCAAAAAAAATATAACTATATGTTTTGCATACAAAATAATACTTATTAGGCTAAATGTTTTACTTCTATAGTTAAGATATACATCACCACCAATCGTTTACATTGACACTACACGAAACATATATACGTAGTTTAGGACAACTGTAAACATCAAGAGAGACATGTCACTTTTTGAATGGGACTAGTGACTTATATTAGGAGTCTAGTCCCGAACAAATGACTGGAAAATTCATTTGGTGACCGTTCAAAAACAACTGTTTCATTATTCAATAGTTAAGGGTGTGGGAGACAAATGCTGTTGTATTACATTTATTCAAGTATTTGGAGTTGTCTTCCTTTAGGATGGTATTTCTGCTTACAATACAGCATGACATTTAGTGGGACACCGCAAATCTAAGAACAATTCAAAATCCCAAATGCAGCATTCTACGCAAGAGCATTATTGTTATAGTGTTTTGAGTTTAAGTGCAGCATACAGCCAGTCCATCTACTCTACTCACTACAGGTAAGGGTCACTCAAAACATGCCAAGAATTTAAATGATATTTAATGATACCATTCCTTTGAACCTATTTTTTCTATGAATACTATTTTACAGCAACAACACAATAATGCAAGTAAATTAAATAATGTACGGTTATACTATCTATCCATCTTATATAACATACATCTTCTAATTAATGCATTCAGAACGACTATACATTCTAACATACGCTATTGAACATTACTCAACAATATAAGTGGGAAAAGACTTCGAGGTTTTCATAGTTCAAGTTACAGTTTGTTACTTTGAAAAAAAAACACTGCAGATAAGAGTAAGCATACATATGCTTTACAACATTTACATAGACATAGAACCACTCTCAAGTGAATTAGAATATACCAAGCGGAGACTTTCCGGAGGTCTTCGTTGACATTTGGAACGGCATGATCGTTGCGTGTCTAAATATAGCACCGCGTGTACATGCACGTCGTGGAGACTAAATGTAATCATGCAGCTGATAGTGTTGTTCAGTTGTTTTGATGTGAATGTGCAACTCTGCTCAACAAACGAACATTAAGTGTCACTCAACATACTAAACCTACCGTCCAGCACGCTGCAGGCACCTGACTATAATGTACGCTTTCGATCGAGCTAGCGTAGTTCAAATCACGGTTACGTGTCACAATATAGTACATAATGCGAATATCTCGAGTTTATTTGATAACTTGTAAGGGACCACGTGCCCGTTTTACGTACCCTTACAAGCGATTCGACAAACCTTTGGACACTTTGCAAATCTTTGGAGTATACATGTAACAGTGTAATACATTACATAAATAACTACCTGTTATTAGGTTTATATTATTGTTGAGACAAACACTATCAAATCGATGATTCGTAGAAAGGAAATGCGCAGTATTTTCACACATTTACGAGTGTAGTGCCTTTAAAGTCAGATTCTATTTCAAGAGAGGTTTTGATTATAGCATAATTAATACGGACACGATTTTGTTCATGAATAAAATGTTTACAATTTAATAAACACACCATTATTTTCAATTGCTTTTACTCCGTCTTGTAGGCCAGGCTTGGACGAGTTAACATGTCTTGTTTATAATTAAGGGGAAATCAAAACACATGTTGTTTGTAATAAGGCACACGCTGGGATAATGTATTTAGCCACTTACATTGTGCCTGGGAAGTCGGCCGAGACATTCAAGGGGTTAAAGGGACTGTACTGCGCCGAGTGACTGAAGAATATATGTTAATAATGTTCCAGTAAACAAAAGAAAACAGTAAACATGTACCTGATGCATGTTTGAATGTATCGTGTAACATTTCATCTAGGTCTGTGCTCCAAAATTATACTGCAGTGTCAATATGTTAGTACACGTGTACGTTTGGTCACATCTGAAGTAGCATCGAGTTGTATACTTGATAGTGTCTTATACAGCTTCTTATACACATATTATAGGGGAAACAATCACACAAGTTATGTCGTTCCACAAGATATCCAATGTCATCTTTTAGAATCTACTAAAAAACAATAACAGTATGTTTATGTAATAGCATTCCGTATTATATGAAAAACAGAAGCTGCCAGTAGTACATGTACTGTATTATCTGCGTCGTCTGACAACAGAGACCAAATACACACCTTTAAACGGAACAAATCGTATTTTTTTTGCGCTGCAGCTGAAATTTCATGCAAGTTTTTGTCAGGATGCTTTGCACCATGACGTCTCAATAATTAGGTTACAAATCATGAAACCAGAAATAGAACATGGGTTTAGTTAGTTATTAACGGAAGTCAAATGTTTAATGTTCATCTGGATTCTGGCTTTATGAATTGTTTTATAGTCTAAAGGCGGTGTTAGAATAGAAACGTGATATCAGTGTGTCTGTTGAGAATGGTTTATTTGTTGTTGTTATGATTTGATATTATTTACGTGTTTATTTAAAATCCGTGGACATGAAAATGGAATTTGTTACCATGGATTTACATAAATTTACATTTGCTGTGATAGCGCTACTGTTATTCTTGTCTCCACATACAATATGTCAAGCACCTGAAGAAGGTAAGTTTTACATGTTATTTAATCAAACAAGTAAATATCACTTATTCTAAAACGGCCCCGTGATTTTCTCCTATAAACAAAGAATAAAACGAGCCGTGTTTTATTCTACGATAAAATATGGTTGTTAATTTTACCTCCCATGTAAATGTTATGAACTAGAATACACTGTCAGAACCGAAGGTATCCTAATCACTTTATATTTTATAATGAGTTCTTTATATATTGTCAATTATGGTTTATGCAAGCGCACTCGTGATTTAATTCATTCGCACCTGAACTCGTACCTATAATTTATTATGTGATTAAACACGGATACCGAGGTTTTATTTCTTAAATAATATATCAAGTTTGATGTATTAGAATGAAAGTGATCTGGTCAGACATGCGACTTCGTTTGATAGCCGAAAACCCGAATTAACATTGAGTTAGTAATAATACGAACTATATGCGTCTCCTAGAGGGAAGATCTTGCCCATATCAGTAGCCCAAGACAAGGCGTGTGTAGGAACATGTCATATTAATCACAGTTGACAGACGAATTATTACTGAGCGGTTTATTAAACAAAGTTGTTCTTCATTAAGAAAGGATTAACGTCTCAGACTACCATCTTGTAGTAAAGGGAACCAGTTATGTTTCAGTAGTCTCCTTAGTATACTCACATCTGTGGACCGTACGCTTGTTGTTGAGATGTGTAAACCATTTTTTATAACTTCTTAGTTGATGGTTTGACAATTCCGACACACTTTCTGTTATCCATATGTTCTTTTATTTAAGTTACATTGCCAGAATTTGCTGATGCGTTCATACTGAATCCCGAGCTTTATCTACTGGGTGAAATAACGGCTGATTATTCCCAGACCATTGTACAAGTGAGGAATTACTGGGACAGGGACGGCACTCCGGAGAAAGCATTCCTTGTGTTGTGGGACGCGCCATCTAAATCAAGTAGGGTATAGAAAGAGCATTCCTTTATTATCGTTCTTACAGTTTATCCTACACCTCTACAAATGTCTAACCCTTCTAACCCAAATACCGCGAAATGAACATGTACTCAAACTTGTTCTCGAAATCCGTAGTTCAGTTTCAAATTTCAGAAATGCTAGCCACTCGGTATATTGTCATCTTTAAAACATGCAGGTGCATCTGTTCCATAAAGTGTATGCTATAAGACATTATTATCGTGTTTCACATGTCACGTATGTTACCCTATACTGCATACATGTCACGTATGTTACCCTATACTGACTACATGTCACGTATGTTGTAGAAATGTGTTGTTTAACAAAGACAATGTATCAATTACCAGACATGCATGGAAATATGATACAGTGTCAACTTGTTTAACCTTTTGACCCTTCAGTTTGGTGCCTAATGTTCAATGGTTGGATATAGTACGTCTCTGGCACATGCCTTTAAGCTATGGATTATAGGTCCGTTGTGCTATAATTTACTCAAGTGTGTATTAACTAATTGTACAAGCAAAATGGTCGTCGCAAATCATAGATTTTCTTCTGCAATATTGTCCTATCTGTAACCCAATGTGTGGCATTTTCACCTAGGATATCACACACGTGCAATAGGTACACTTTTTATTTCGTTTTTACCGACTACCATATTTAAACCAAATACATTACAGATATAGCCGGTCTTTTAAAAACAGTACACGCACACACATATCAAGAACTGCATAAAGAAGTGTAAATTAGAACCAAACAATACGCATCTGATGTGTATTGTCATCTTTACCACGGACCTATAAGGTGTCTTTATCGATTGAAATAGATTGAAACAAAATGACAAACGCGCTCAAATGATAATATACTTATACAATACATACAATATACATCATTCTGATTATTTGTTGTTTTTTCTCAATCGTTCTGTTTTCTCTAGTTCTTCTGGTGATATGGACACGTGACAACCGTAGCTACCAGACGTCCTTTGCTATCCACGCTCTAACTTCCGGCACACACACGGTACTGCTCCAAATGGCGGACCTAAACAAGGACGTGAATGATCTGAGACTGTTTATAGACTGTCAGTATATCGGTGAAGAGAGAACAGAGGTTCCAATCAGGGAGTCGTTGATGGGCAAGATTGTAGTGGTATGGCTTACAAGACGGTTTCAGCAAATATTTTTGTTGTATTCTAAAATATTACTAAATTGTTTCGAGTACACTTTAACTATTGTTTAATCAAATACTTTCTGCTACCAAAATACAAGTTTCCGTACAGATTTTCGACAAATTTCTGAATAAGTGTATCATAACGAATGTCTGTTATTTCTTGTGAGAACTTTGGCGTACGAATGCACTTGTCTGTAGTTAACGGGTTGCATACGTTATAAGGGCATAAACAGCTACCTTTGCTATCGCTGTCACGATCAGGAGGCGTGGTCTTACGATTAAGTAGCCAATCAAACTTGATATCTACCACGGTTGTTATCAAATAGGCGTGCTGACACAATAAACCAGTCAATCACGTTTAAGGTCTGGAGCAGTAGATACTGTATCTCTTAGATAACTGACTACCACCTCGTCCCGTCTGCGGGAGACAACCAACTGACCTTACACCTAAAGATATTGGTGGCGAATTTTCAGATAGTTTAGTTGGTTGTAGAAACAAACAGAGAAAGAAAACTAATACAGCCTTTCTCATGTGTAGGTGTCTTGTACAACCAGCAAGTTTTACTATATGAAACATGTAATGATCAATATCGGGGTTTATATATACTATGAAGTTCAACACAACTTTTCTATCGATTACAGGGCCTCAACTGTACACATTTAAGCCATTAAATATAGTTGTGTTTAATTCGTATTTAAATGCATTGTTTTTATTAGTCTAACTATTCCATGTTTACAGAAAGAGGACGATACGTTTACCCTGCATCAGCGTGTGGACCTTCAGTCAATGTTAGGGTACATGGAGTGTGACCCTGTAGAGTCCATTCCTATCTCAACATTGCCTGTATTGCCAGACTGGGTGAGGAAACGTAATATGGAGAGTTTGATGGGGGCAACTAATGTACACATAGTTCCACCCACTGAGAACGTACAACAAGAACGAGATAACAGAATACCACAGTCAGGTATAAGCAGATCAAGTACATAGTTCACAAATATACAATAGTACAATTGAACTAGTATACAAACATCATCATCTTACCAAATGATTTTTAAAGTTAGAGATTTTAAAATGGTTTAATCGTTTAATAGAATCGTTAATGATTATTATCAAATCTAGTAAACTTTTCTGATGCATCAACTAAGAATGTTTGAGGCTACAATAATGTACGCTTCTTAACTTACTACAGTTGTATGTCTTACTAGAAAAAATGAGTAACGTAACTTTGACGAGTGAAAACAATCGACGTGTTTTGCGGTTTAGTACTAAGATGTGTTTTATGTTTGTGTTTACAGATCCATTTATGTATACGTTAAGCCATTCACTAAGGGAACTTACCCAGGTTGTCCGATCCTTACAAAGAGACATGCAAATGCAGGTAAGGGGATCGATTGAGCTCAAATACTTCATGATATAGTATAAATAGAAGTCACGTCAAACATCATAACTCTATAAGGGGTATTTTGTTATACATGTATGTATGTAGTCAGTTTAAAGCCACTTGGTCAACAACGTTGTTCATAACACTCACGCTTCAAAGTATATATATATATATATATATATTAGACAATTTTCAACGTAACATCTTTCCTTGTTAAAAATCAACAACGCTTTTGTCTTTGAAATATCACCTTTTTCATGAGATAAAGGCAACCTAATGGTAAACAACTTAATATCTAACATTTTAAGTGTTCTGTATAGAGGGACGGCCTCGCGATGGAAGTTGATAACGTCTCTCTTTGACTCATTCTTATTTCATTCATGACAGACCAGAGAAACTCGACACCTGTACGAGACACTGAGACAATGTGACATGTGCAGAGCTAGACAAGAAAGACAGGAACGACGTAAGCTGTGGTCTGTCGACATCGAGTAAACAAGTTCAATGTATAGAATGAAAACTAATATAAGCGTCCTGTTGTATTGTTCTTTGTTTCAATAGTTCGACATTACTTTCAATGATAAATTGACATTTGGCTGCTGTGAGTTTTATAATATCCATGGTTGCATGGTAGTGTATCTTAGTTGTTTTCAATGCGACGTTACTATTTTATGATGTGTTGTATACATGTTTGAGAGTTTGATATTCAGTTAATGAATTTTTTCCGTGTCTTGTAAAAATTGATAATTTAACCTAACTACATGAACACACTTGCGTACGTCCACCTTATCATCACCGTATTACACTTACATTTCAAAGCCCAGCTGCCAGTGACAACATGCCGAGACAGCCCATGTTTTGATGGTGTTGTATGTACAGATGCAGACCGTGGTTACAGGTGCGGCGAGTGTCCTAATGGTTACTATGGAGACGGTATCAGGTGTGCTAAAATACCAACATGCGCGGATGGGCCCTGTTACCAAGGTAGGGCGTGGATACGTAGCTTCTTAATGCGAGGTTATAGTTGAGGACTGTAAGATTTTATTTATTGGTTTGTAAATGAAAATGGGCATTCGCTTCACTCTCAAAATGGACGTTTTCTCTTGTAGAAAAGTACAAATTACAGGATCAATATTACAAATGGACGCAACTCGAATTTACACAAATTTCACTTAATGTAGCCTAAACAACAACTGATGAAGACATTAACAATTCCATTGGCCCGTTATTAACATTATTGTAACGTGTTTTCTTTTACAGGTGTGTCGTGTACTAACATCACTAGCGGGTATAGATGCGGCTCGTGTCCTGATGGTATGACAGGGGATGGTCGCCGTGGTAACTGCAGGGTGGTTAGAGTAGGGTGTGACACTGACCCATGTTACTCGGAGGTTGAGTGCTATGATACGAACGAAGGGTTTAGATGTGGTCGGTGTCCAAGGGGATATGACGGAAATGGAACACATTGCGCAGACATAAACGAGGTCAACTAATCATTAATTGTATTTCCAAAGCTGATCATTATAATGTTAATTTTATCAACATCACTATAAGCATCATTATCGGCATCCTCATCATAAAATGTACCACTATCACTGCTAACACAACCACTACTATTATTCCTCTACACCCCAAACAACGGTAACAATATCACCACCGTTACACTCAGCTGTAGCTGTTTCGTATTATCTTCAACCACTATCTCCAATGCCGTAACGATTCACTAACTTTCTCGTGTTTTAATTCTCCTGATATTTTTAGTGTGATTACCATACTCCGTGCTTCAATAAGAGTGCGTGTATCAACATCGTGGGTGGATTCATGTGTGATGAGTGTCCACGTGGCTATACAAGTGAGAATGTTAAAGGCGCTGGGTTAGAGGACGCTGCCAGCCTACAACAGGTTAGATTTAGTATTTTGGTCACATCTATTCAAACATCAAATTAGATTACAATACTAGTCACATGTAGCTGATTACCTAGTACAGCTGTTAAATCAAGGCATACTTAGAAAGATGAAGGTCTGCCTAATGGTGGTAGGAACTATTACTTTGCAAGGGGTAGTGGCATAATCTCGTTACAATGTAAGATGTATTTTTAAGAATGTGTCCTTGATATGAAATACAGTGTTTCACGTTTCAAGTATTAGTACCACATTCTTGCCAATTTAAACAATAGTAATTATGGTAATACAATCTAATAATGACCGGTTTGACATCACATTTAACAGATATGTGAGGACATAGACGAGTGTGATACTGAACCACGTTACAGTCCGTGTGTGGAACAATCACACTGTATCAATACAATGGTAAGATAGAATGTCAGCTAACTTTTATTGTAATAACATATTTTGTCCACACATTATGATAACATGTAAAGAAGAAACACTTATAACTGCTTTACGTTTTGTATGACACATATAGTGTGCAGCATAACACGAGCGGCGTATTTACGTCATTTTGGTATTGTCTAATGATATATAATGTATGTGATTTGTTCGTCAACATGAAAAGGTACAACTTTCACTTGTAAGAAAACAAAAGTAAGAAACAAACACTTGTGTTAAGATTGATAACGGGCACTTATTGCAAAATACCATAACAAGAAACAAGTAAATAATAGATGTTCTTATATGGGCATATTAAAAAAATGCAATATATTGTTTCCATATCAATCCATGGTCAGGTGATGTGTAATGTATTAGAATTTACCGATTACTTGAATTCCGTTTGTGATATCATATCAGGGCTCGTTCGTGTGCGGTGATTGTTTTGATGGATATTTCGGGAACCAGACAGTCGGGTGCTTACGGAGAGTGACGAGATGTCCGGACCTTACGGAGTGTCACGAGTTTGCCCGATGTATGCCAATGCCGTTGATAGCTGGTTTCACTTGCAGTGTATGTACATATGTTTGAAAGAAATAATTATTTGTAACCGTTTGAAGTAGGATATAAACCTTGAAAAAAACGGATACGATCTTAAATGTTAGGCCAAAGCTATTGCAATTTGATAGTAGTAATACAGGTTAAACGGCATGATGACGGGTCTTCTGGATAAACACTTGTCGGAGCGAAGCGTATCATCGTGTCATCTTACCGATTTTAAACAGCAAATATTAATGTATTCATGCATCCTGTTCCAACGAGCTGCACGAGGATCACGACTATTTTCAAACATGGCCGATATTCTTACTGAAGTAATGCATTTATACAGCACGGGAGGTTTGACCTGCTACTCGAGAATTCGTGATAATGAGTGATGCATTGTAAAATAGTTAAGGTAGTTTAAACTGATAAGAACGAGATATATTACCTACTTACACTTTATATTGAATACATTTAGCAATAACACATATTCCCTAGTGTCAGGTCAATATTCCCAAGCTATGCAAGCGTGTAACTGTACGGTCTTACGGTTAAAGGGTGTTTTACGTTTCGTGAATAAAGATTACATTCACATCTTACAAAACATGTAATTAATGATCGACATAGTGTTTACTGCAACGGAGTTCTAGCCTTCGCGGATTACGTTGTTAGTTGTCTCATGTATGTCCAATAGATTGAAATGCATGTATTTATATCTCAATCCACTTTGTATGTGACAAAGGGAGTTTCACTTTTGTTAATTCAATATCATTGTTAAGATATTACAGACATTTCACATTAAAGCATGTCTTTCCTCAGTGTAAAATCGGGTACGCGGGTGACGGACAGTTCTGCGGTAGAGACACGGACATAGATGGTACACCGGATGAAGGGCTATCTTGTACTGATCGACGATGTAGGCAGGTAATACTGGAGGCCTTTTAATAATAACTTTATTGAAATAGTTTTTATCATCGATACTTTTCTGACAAATCAACTAACGATTTGTTTGGGTAAAGTTTCACGGAAGATGCGAGTGTAAATCAGTCTGCTTCAAGGTGAAAACCAATGGTGAACAGAAATCTCGCCGTGCACACATCGACACTTGAACTTCTGAATTGGGCATTTGCAAAGGCTTCCGTTTCTATGAAAGTATATGAAGTTATTAAAAAACTAGCATCAAGTGAAATAATGCATTCATCCTCCTAGCATGACGAACCACCATTTATACTAGCCCTTTACACCAAAACTAAGTACCCACGTATTGAGAATACATTCCGTTCCTTTGTTAGTTCATCTCTTGGTTTCCATTTTGTACACATGTGTACCTTACGTTTGTTGTTTGTTCTACAGGATAATTGTCCGTACGTACCCAACAGTGGACAGGAAGACGCAGATGATGATGGTTTAGGTGACGCCTGTGATCCAGACAGAGATAATGACGGCATTCCTAACTCACCGGTATGTGCTGCCAATACTCCAAACTGGCATTCTGTTTATGTATCGCACCTCGTTAACACTGTTTTTATTCGGTTTATCTGGTTTTAAACATTAATATAAATATGTGTTATGTACAAAAAACGCCCTTTTTTAACATCAGTTTTCCACTCAAGGATGTGTAAGGGAAAGATATAAATAAGAGTACAGTGTAAGTTAACTGATTGTAATACATTGTACCATTATATATCGGAGTAGTTTCTTCCTACTAAATGTCCAACCTAACCATTGTACTAATTAACTGTATATTTAGGATAACTGTCCCCTGACGTCCAACCCGGACCAGGAGAACAGAGAGGAGGAACCCGACACATCTGGAGATGCATGTGATAACTGTCCGTTTGTTGCTAATGCCAACCAAGACGATACAGACAACGATGGGCTGGGTGATGCGTGTGATCCAGATATAGATAATGATGGTAAGTACACAAATACCCGTATGTTAAGATATACTATATATACAGTTACAGGCTATATTAACAATGGCAACATCCTTACTAGTGCTACAATGAATCGAGTCCAGTCAAAGCACTCAGAGTTATCTGCACCGTTACACAATATATGGAACATGTTTCACAAACGATCGCAATATAAAATTGGTTGGACCAGCCATTTCGTTCAGCCATTACGGTGTATATTCGCATCAAGAACAAACTTTTGAACCAGCAATCACGTCCAACAGCAGTGGTCGTCGACACCGAAACAATATACTTTTATTTGTAATGACATATCTCAAAATACTATGTTTTCAAAAGTTACCATCTAGTAAAGTTGTTAACGTATGTGTATCATAGGTATATCACAGTTACATCGATGCTGAAATAAGTTTTGATAATCAAGGTTTACTGAACGAGAATGACAACTGTGTAAAGAAGGTAAATGTGGACCAGGTGGACTCAGACGGTGATGGTGTTGGGGACGCCTGTGATAACTGTCCTAACGACCCGAACCCTGACCAGGTATGATACATCGTGCATGCTTTCACAGGATATGCTGGCAACGAATATGTTCTAATAAGGTGAATCAAACCTTTGAAATATTATTTCGTCAACCGTTTAAGAAGATATTGAATCGTATTGGATATTGCCTTTTATTGCTCCGAGTTCTAAACATCAGAATGAATCCTATACAACTATGTATTGGTGGAAAATCCTCTGTACATGTAATATATGAATATATCACAGTTGTTTGCCTAATAATAGAAAGAATCAAGTATATGCTTACTGTTTGTGTAATTGATCATAGAACAAGATATGCGTCTTTGATATGTTAACAGAGCGCTAAGAACTACTAAAGGATGATAATTTGAGCTTACACGTATCGTTTGTATAATATATTTAAAATACATTCTCGTTTGTTTCAACATGACAATATTTCATTTGTTTTCCACAGCTGGATACAGACAACGACCTAGTAGGAGACATGTGTGATACAAATGACGATTTGTAAGTACTGATGTGTCCTTTTCGAATTATTGGTCAAAGGCTGGATCTTTTTACTAGTTAAAATAAGTTGTTGATGACCAAACCCAACACATAACGTTAATAATTGCCAACCAAGAAAGTCCTTGGTTTCGTTTTGTTGAAAATAGGCTACGTTTGTAAAAAGCTTTGACGTATGCTCCTCTTAGAACTGTTATATATGTGTGGCTTAGCTTAACGTACATTGTAGCTACAACAACTGCACTAATTATCGAGACGGATTATTTACGATTTCAAATGACATGTTCTTGTATATAAGTGACTTGGATGGTCAACAGGACACATTCGACAACTGCCCTAATGTGACGAATGCAGATCAACGTGATACAGACAGAGATGGTGCCGGGGATGCGTGTGATGAAGATGATGACGATGATGGTATTTTAGACGATGACGATAACTGTCAGTATGTATGGAACCCAGATCAAGAAGATGAAAACGGTACTTCTTTAAAACCACCGACCTTGTATTGATCAGTTATCTATATTCTCCCATAGCGACTGTTCACGAAATGCTACATATGTCGAACATGTATTTCAAGTAAAGTGTAACCTCTACACACTCATATCGAACATGTATTTCAAGTAAAGTATAACCTCTACACAATCATGTCGAACATGTCTTTCAAGTAAAGTATAACCTCT
>ENA-OREC01000529-OREC01000529.1-marine-metagenome-genome-assembly--contig:-NODE-529-length-15356-cov-12.112769_pt1 | contig 15356 bp, 6 predicted proteins | sample MGYA00248626_ERZ508543 | MGnify/ENA primary metagenome ERZ508543 (study PRJEB26211, sample SAMN05518279) | marine metagenome | isolation source: Puget Sound, Washington, USA | host: Bankia setacea... | reverse complement strand
AGAGCAAGAATAATCCATAAACATTTCATAAAACAGCATAACAAACCTAATGTCAAGAGCATGAATAATCCATAAACGTTTCATAAAACAGCATAACAAACCTAATGTCAAGAGCTTAAATAATCCATAAACCTTTCATAAAACAGCATAAATTGCTTGAGTCAACAACATAAGCATAACTGTTCATTTAGACCGCAAGTTATTATTGTAAAGCTACATACTCGTTCGTTTAGCTTCATAAACTAATAACAGCAGCATAAACAAGACTCACAAACATCAAATCTTATTCTAACAGCAAAAAGTTGCTCAAAAGCATGGCTATAACATACATGTACAGCTTTATAACTATTAGTATTATAAGCTTCATCAAACAAATATCAACAGCACAAGTATTTTTCTCATAAACATCATAAACAGAATAAAAAGCATGAATGAGCACCAATTAAACAGCATAACGATCTTTAAATACTTCACATAGTTACCGTACAAAGCATAAATCACTCTCATAAACCTACATAAACATTAACACTTAAACCAACCTACCTGCGTATTTCAACCGTAAATCCAAGGCATACCATTGATCATGCATTTTATTTCTACATACTCCACTTCCAATAAACCATTTAAACCATTGACATAGAAAACTAGTCCGAAAATGTTTACTTGTAGTTATCAGTGTATTAGATCAACGATAGAGTTACAGTGTATGACCATGCATTTTTACAAAGGAGTACACCCGAAGCGTTTCCAAATACCACCTAGCCTTCTATATCCTATACCATTCACCTAGGCCGACTCGCTTGTAATTGTTTCTATGTCAGCCTGCATAACTATTTGCTTGCATGAACGCATTAGTATAACAGTCAGTGTGGCAGAGTATGGATTATTGCACATTACAGAGTTTCAAATTTCTTGCACAGTGGGCTTACAACGAGGCCCTTTTCACTATTATACCATGTTATGTTAAGTAAGCTATTATTTACGGGTCACAATGGCTCCTCAAGTCTTGCTCCCATTTTTTTTCTCAATATTGTCAACTGTTTTTTTTCTGACCACTAACTTATCTAACTCAAAACTTCTTATCAAACCCTTTTCACAAACTCCCTAGTATCCCCTAGTCCTCACTTTTTTTCAAACTCTCCAGTCCCTGTTTTCACTTTCCACAACTTGCCATGAATTAATTCCACATCCTATCAGGCACTGTTCACTGACCCTTTTTTTTTGGTTTCTATTTAAATCCATGCATGTCCATTTTCTCTGACAGTTGTAGCCTTGTTGTAAAATTATCCAAGTTGTTAAATCAAACAATCACTTCAATACACCGTGTGTAAAAAATGAGAAATGTATCTGTCCACTTAATCTACAATCACTCAATTCAGATCGGCATTAACCCGTAATCACTAAAATCGCTTATCACTAAAATCACAACGACAAGTCCATAGCTTCTTTTCAAATGCATATAATTTAACACACATGACACAAATGACTTACTACCTGCTTTTCAATTTCTTCTTTATTCAATGTCACAACTCTAGTAAACTGTTAACTGTAGTAGGTTAAGTAACAAGAGCAGTTGACATACAAAATATAGAAAAAAATAGTTCTGCAATCTATGCCACTCCTTTCCTCTCGTTCACGTGCAGTTTTAACATACTTTTACGATACATAACCCATTAGTTATTCAAGATCAGTTTACGATGGCTTGATAACAGGCCCTTTGTAGCGTCATGCATGAAATAACGATTTGAATGCTATTCACATATCTGCCTTTGAAAAAAAAAACAAGTAGAAAAAATAAATAAATTCAGCCACGTTTATAATGTGTCCTGGATCAACCAATAAAAAATTACTATTGCATGTCGCATGTTATGATGTCATGATCTCTGTAGTTAGTGTCGGAGTTAGATGTACATAGTTACATGGTAAAAACTGTTTGGTGAGATGATTAAACCCCACATGCAGCTATCTCATTGATAAGAAAAACTGTTACAACTGCTCAGTCTTATACCATCTTAACCTTCATAAACGACATGCACTCTACATTGGGGGGGCGACCAAAATGACAATCAATTGCTGGCTCGATATCTGTCCCTTTGACGCACAACAGGAGTCTTTATAGTGATATAGTCAGACAGTTACAATCACAGATTTGACCTGATCTCAAAAACGAACAAAAAAAATTTGCACGACACACGGCACATGTAAAATAATAGCTTCCTTCTATGCAATGGGCACATGCTTGTCACCGATGACACTAGATTACAGACTGGCCCAGTGAACAGACATGCCTTACAAGTAATGCAGGGCGTAATAGTTCCATTGTTTCATTTAAATGAGTAGATTAAGGTGGATTGGTTATTTGCTTGTTGCATGAGAAAAGCATGTTGAATCATTAATGTAATTGTGTATTAGGTATGTAAGTTAATTCCTTAAGTGGGACTTGAACGAAAAATAGTCAACCATAGTTGTTCCAAATAAATACATCAAGCATCATTAGTTAATGACTCAAAAGGTAAAGTTGAAATTCATTAAAAAACTTATCGATTTGAGTTTTAGATTAGCTTGCGGGAAAAACACGTTTTTAAATAATTCCAACTGAAGATGTGCTCTTAAATTAGTAATGACCTTGAACGTTGTCGTCTTATAAAGAACTTGTTCACTAAATTGATCTGTCATGACATGCACAGTGTTATAGCACATCAGGCTCCAGTATAACGCCTCAGCAGGCAACAGTATAACGCCTCAGCAGGCAACAGTATAACGCCTCAGCAGGCAACAGTATAACGCCTCAGCAGGCAATAACATGCAAAACACATTGAAAAATATGTCATTTTTCCCAATAAGTAACCCCACCCCATAAAGGAAATAAGCTTCATCCCCAACCGTTATAAACCACACACATCCTATCTGACAGTTGTTTTATATTAGAACCAATTTGCGTACTTGTACGTACTACTTAGTAACCAAGTATTTTTGAAGTAATGCGACTACACATTGCACTCTTTACTCTACATGCAATAGGCTGCTCTGAAGTTCAAATTTAGTGCGAAAAAGGTAATATGTATTTCAAACGAATCGGCCTAGCTAAAAAAAAAAGCTTCCGCATTTATCTGTAAGGTCAAACATTGCTGGCATGCAAATAAGAGTTGTTTCTTTTCTGCATGATGAACTACATAAATTGGTGTAGGGTTGTCAAGAGAACCAGGTATTGTTTACAAAGGTGAAGTATTGTTAACTAAAGGAAGAGTATTAGTGAAATATTAATATTAACAAAAAGAAAAGATGGCATTTTCAACAAAAGGTAAACAAATTAATACAAAGGGAAAAAATACACAAATACACTCAAAATTAAAGTGTCCATTTCAAAAGTGCTTCCTTTTTTATTTTTGCTTTCGCATGCAAATTATTCAGCTCAGTCAGTCACTTAGTACGCGTTTGCTAAGCTCATCACCATGGAAACCAGACACCTCTCTTATACTGAATACTGTCTCTAGCCCCTTACTATTCCTTATAAAAACAACAACCTTTGAAAATGGAACAGACACACTAAACTCACTTTGCTTTTTAATTTTAAGAAGTCTGCATTATTTCTGTACATGTATACATTTGTAAATGCATTTTTATTTTATTTTAAGTTGGTAGCTAGTGTTAGGGTTTTTAGCAAGAAAACAAAAAACTAACTTATACAGAGATAAGAACATGTAAGTAATATTCCAGTTTTTAGTTTCAGCAAACCTAGCATTATTTATGAAATTTATGAAATGGTGATTGTAAGGTGTTTTTTTATGAGGACGGAGTCAATTTGTTGGGAAGTTAAAATCACAAAATCATTAATTAAGAGAGGAAGCAAATTCATGTTGTTAATTCCAGTGTAATTGATAACGTGGTAACATTTGTTGTTTTTATCCTGGTAATTAATATTCCATCATACTATACTTAGGAGAACCGAAAACTAACGTTAAACCTGCTAGCTATCATGACTAGCCTCCCTTCTCTCACAAAAATGTGTTTGTTTTTTGTTGCCCTTAGAAAGATTTTCTCTTTTTAACTATTGGTCAGTTCAATATTATCTTGTCATTCATATAGGGCAAGAAAACCCCACACAACCTGATTAACCCTTTTTTTTACAATAAATACCCAATAATAAGCTTGCAGGAGAAAATGAGATTTAGACAAGTTTGTGCCTACAGGATTTCATTGAAGGGTTGTAAGTTAAAATAACAAAAACATGTAAAGGGGAAGCTAACTCTGGCTGCGAGTGCCAAAATTAGGGGAAAACTAGGAGATTTTTATGAAATTGGATAACGGGAAGGCATTTGTAAAGGGCTGACAGACGATGACATGTATATGTGACACCAAAGAACAGGGAGACTGTGAGTGCAAGAGGATTCTAAGTGCCATTTAATGATGTAACCAGATAGATCTCTTTCACATTCATCCCCTAAAGTTGCAGTTTACACAGACTTACTTTTGATCCCAAGACCTTTTGCAAATGACAATGAAAAGTATCCTACATTCTTGTTCATATAATAGTATCAACCTTTTGAAATGTAACCCTCGATCTGCGACTTTGTGTGCCATATGATCTAGCTTGCAAATGTTTTGTTACTATTCAAAATCTTTTTTTATGAGGAGGGACCTAGTTTTAGAAGATTTTGGACTGGATTTGAGACATATTTATGAGCATGCATACAAATCTTTGAGGTCATGTATGAAACAATCATTCACAAACATGCACAAACAAAAGCATGTAGGTCCCATCCATGATGCTAAGTGGTCGTGACTTTTAGAATATGAAATTTAAAAAGTTGAATTAAAACAAGCCTTTTGATTGGCTCACGAAGACTACCAAAAATAGATTGGTCAATTGGATTCCTTACTATAGAATCACCCTTTATAAAAAGATGGCAGTGTGTTACAATGTTGAATGCTGAAGAGCAGAGACTTGAGTGATGAATCAGCTTCCTATTTCAGATTGTGAAGAATAACCGGAAAACCCATCTCTACTAGAACGATTTTAAAACAGATTTCCTTGAACCATTCCTTTTCCCTAAACCCAATGAAACATAAAATTACATTCACTAAATACATGTAGGAGTAACAGAGCAAAACATCTCCACTTGTCCTGCTCATAACAAAATATGATAACTGCATTCTAGATATTATATTTTCTACTTGTCCTACATCCAGTACTACTTCAGTACTTGTCAGGATGGTAGGACAAGTGGATTTTTTCTGATCAGAGTAACGGTCAACTACCATTCTGAGTCTAGGTGTTCAATGTAATAACAAATGGTTATAACTTCACCAGGCTACAGTAGTAAATGACTAGTATTTACGATATAACGATGTTCATATTCTTCAAAATGTCCATATAATGTTTGAAATCTTTGCATGAACATGAATGAAAGTCATTAAATGCGGTCACACTTCTTCCCCTGACATAATTTCCTTCATGAAATAATATTATCAAAACTTCCTCTCTGTGTTTATATATTGGATGTTTTATTTTCCTATGGTATATATTTTACAACGTATAGCACTATCAGAATACATAAAGCAGTGTCAGTTGACGTTTGAAAACCGACATACAAAAATAGTTAAAAAAAATATATATCCTTTTCAAGTCATTAAAAAGCAAGGTGTAGGTTTTCACAATCTTTTGTGTAAAGCTTGGTGGAGACCTAAAACGATCTGTGCGTTTTCTTGCATCGACTACCATTTATATCATTTAACCTAAAACCTGTTTACATAGAACGTGATCTTAACATTCATACATACCTGGCGACATTGTAAAAGATGCATAAATTACGTTTTCCTACCCACATAAAAGGCCTATATGAAAACACCCATTGCGTGAAGAGCCTGTTGGAATATCAATGTCATACTGTTTAAGTTTGGGTCGACCAACCTTTACATGCACAGTCATGCCGATTCGATTTCAACATTTCTTTCTTTCATCGGCTGTAACTGTATTGTAGTGTGTAATCACCATATCTAGAATTCGCCAGTTCAAATATATATAGTCTTCCAGTTAATAGTTATATACGATGTATAAAGAAGATTTTATTTTGTATTAATTGACACAATACAGTACCAGGATTCTTTATCATGTTGTTTAAATCCATATTATTATTAACAAGTGTGCCTGATGTTGTCCTCGATTCAAATCACTTTACAAGAACCGATTCAGCATTTAGAAATCTAAAAGTACCTTGTAATATGATACTGTTAGATACCAAAGCAGCTAATGAACCCAAAAACACACAAGAATATACCAGTAAAGGAATTCAGTGACAGGTGTTATTTTACACAAGTGCATGCAAGCTTGGTTATCCTAATTTGGAACACTAGGGTGGGTAACATGAAACCAAGCTTCAATCACAGGTACTTCATGTTGCTTTATCTTGTTTCATTATCAACCAAGGAAGAAAAAATAGCAACTAGCTAAGCTGAAGGCATAATGACATTTATCAATGAGAGCAAGTTATAGCACCCATACTTACACAAGACAATATTTGAAATTAAACCATTATAATGTTAATAGAGAAACAGGTAATAGATCTACATTTTGGGGTACATGACATTGTATATGTATCTATCCTAATTTCTGGACAACTTAATTCTTTTTGTCAAGATAAATAGGTAAAAAAAAGCAATTCAAGCCTATAAAATTAAAGGTGAAAAGTTGTGCTACCCAAGATAAAGTTGACAATGTTTAAGTACCCATAAAAAATGCAAAATACCCAATATATCACAGATTACATGCTCTTCAAATATCTCAACTGAATCTTATGGCATCTTAACAGGGAAATAAAACACCTTAGCTTAATGTAGAGGGTCGTGAAAGTGTACAGATTTGTGACACAACAAAACCCCTAGAAAGTACATGTGGCGCACAAAACGCCATACCAAGATCCTTGCATGGTGCCACAGTGTACATGTCATCTTAGTAACAGTGAAAGGTCAGTAGTTCAATTTATAATGTCCAGTTGATAAGCGCGGCAACCCTGTGAATACTTGCGACATTATGCACGATCTCGCTATCTCGCCAGCTATAAACGGCAAGACCTCAAACCTGCTGAACTCGAAACGCTGAATTTTGCACCACATGTTGGTTTGAACAGATAGCAACGTTCTCACGCTAATCTATGATTACAAAATACCTGCGATACAACTGACCTGTCCAAACACTCGAAACAATTTTGCGCTGTTATCAGTGGCTACACGGTCATGCATACACTGGTCAAACTTAGCCTCAAAATCTATTGACCATTATAATCTGCATGATACAAAACTTACCTGGGCGACTATCAAACAATTTATAAACAAGATAACATCACTATATTTGGGATTTAAGATGAACAGTTTCACATAACAAGAAGGACTGAGGGTATTTTGAAGGGGGCCTGAGAAAATGCGGTAATGAAAAACTTATCTGGGCCAGTTTGGTTTTGGTTGGTGTTATGGTGCTTACACAAAGCAGGTCGTATAGTTCCATAAATATCTTAAAATGACCCATAAAAAATGGTACATTGTCTTTTAATCAATTTTCATATCAGAGCTTTTAATAATCATTCTCAGGGAACACTTAAATTTATAACTATAAGAAACCTTTTTGGTAATTGTACGAAAGAATTTGTGCAGTGCTTCCCTTTTAAGAACTTGTCCTATTTTCAAAGGTGAATGTGTACATATGGAAGAGTTTAAGCTGTATAAACTATTTGTATTGGCACTGTTTTAACTCAGGGATAATTCTTAAAACAGACATATCAATCGTTTCCCCAGATTCACCTGTAAACTCGTTCCAAACAAGCATTGGTACAAGTAGGCAAAATCAATGTTTCCAGTATTTAACCACTACCCATTCAGCCTTTCTTGCTCCATTGATATATTTCATTCTGCCCACGTCATACTATTATGCCATTACCGACATACCTAACATGTAAATTAAAGTGTTCAATTTCACAATGACACAGACCTATTTCTCTCCTATCGTCAACTATACCATTCCCGATCCTAACGATTTTCACCTAAAAGCTTAATTTGTCAACATGACAAGTGCATTTTACACCATAAAGACTGGTTCATTCAAACCCCACTATTTCTCACAGCTTGTATTTGCTTGGGTATTGATTATACAAACACGTCAGGCACACCGCATTTTACACTCAACCAACAAAATGCCTTTCACAATCTTTTGTCAATAAAGGCTATTATGTAGAAGTTTTTCTATTATTGGCCGGCCTGCACGTAGGACTTTGTAAAGATTACCCAGCTAGGCCATTGTTGTGATAATCAGGCCTGTATATTCAAGTGTGTGTGGGTCACCCAACAACGCATGAAATACTAAGAGCGGAGAGTTGTCAAAATCTCGGTTCAGATTATCTACCTGTGTTTACCCAGGGTCTCTTCAAGCCTAGTCCTACCAGCTTTCATGGTCACGCATTTGAAAGCCACCCTGGCCACTCGAAATGTATGCATGCCTGATTAGATCTTGCTTAAACAGGTCACAGGCAATTCTCGTGTAGGCTAAAACTACACAATGCAAAACAGCCTGAAGGGATAATTTCATGCTCCGTACTACATTCTCTAGCGTAATCGTCATCTAAAGAATGTCACTAAAATCCACATTACTTAAGAACTTGTGGTCAAACACATGACAAATACAGATTAAATCAGTTACAATATCAATGTATACACCGACTTTCTGTCCCCTTTCAACTGAACAAAGATAAATGTAAGACAGGAAATGGGAGTTTTTCTACCTATATAACAAGAGACATTTACAGGTAACTTCCTGCAGTCAAACATCTGTAAATTTATGCAGTTTCAGCTAATTCAACACGTAAGAGTACCCATGCACTTTTGTTTCCACCTTTCTTGTTTTTGCCCAAATTACCCAAATGGAGCCCTTCTCCAACTTGTGAAAGTCATGATGCAGTGTTTGCAGGTCTCAGAAAATTCTGCATTTCAATCAACTCAAAACTTTTAAAATATCTTTATATCTACATAATCTGTTTCAAATTCAAATTGTAAATCTGTAAGTTTCTTCTTTGTACAAAAGCAGCAAAACAACATTTCAACAAAACTTGTTTCGTAACTGTTCAATGCCAATTATAAGCATTTATAAACCAAGATAATTATGTTCATGAGAATCAGTTATTTACTAGTACTTTCTTGCATCTCAAACTATTTTATTATAGTACAGGTAAACTAAGCATCCCAATGTTTTTACCCGTTCAGCCTTTTTAGGAGTTTCAAACTTTTAAACACTCACACTTGGTGGAAGTTCAAATATCTTGGTTGAAGAAAAAGTGCAGCTTTGTGAAGTATTTTAACGATCCAATAATCAAAACTAAAGCTCGACACTTAGTACCAACACCAAAGTTTTACTATTTCCAGTTTTTCAAATATGTACACATAATATGAATTGATTATGAGCTGTTGTATTGAGCTTGCATGATTTTGTGCAAAAAACATCTTCAAACCCACAACTAAATCAGTCAGTATAACTACAAGGAAAAGAAAGAAAAACTGATGAGCAAATAATATATATCATAATAGTTAGTTATTTGAGAACTCTGAAGAAAAAAGTCATAATTAGTTCAGGGTTGATAATAATTATTAGTTGATAAGCCTCTTTCAAATAAAAAATTCACTTATTTTCTTAAATGCCATCAAGATATTTTCTTTACAAGTTATTAACGGATACTTCTATATTAATCCTTAATCGCAAAACAAATTATAGAGGTATTGTTATAAAAAGACATCAGTTTCACTCTCTTCTAGAGCTCCCAGTGTTCTACTCTTCAAGTCAACATTATTTCCAGCAACAATTTTTATGTTGAAAGTTTTGTATCTTTTATGTTAAGTTGTTTTGTTCTCCATTTGCTTGTACTTCATTTTCAGGTGCAATTTTCTATGTCCTTTGGCATTGTTTTTTAAAGTGAGCATTGACGACAATATGATAGTTTGTGAAGGTATAAATATGTGCATGCTGAAGCTAGCTAGCTAGGGTGTGTAACATGCCTTGGTCTAAAAATAGCACTGAACCACTATTGTCAAGCTTAGTGTTACAAACAAGTCAATGTGACCTAGATGTGATTTTGCTCCATTTTAAAATTATCAGTATATAGAAGGGTGTGTAGAAGAGGTGTGGAATACAGAAGCCGCTTGATTCTTTATCATACTAAGCTGTACGAGAATGAAGTTAGCATTGACTGCTGTGGACAGTGACTGATGTGTACTGGTTGTCATCACATCAGTGTGTTGCCACCATTACATAAACATGTGTTACTTAGTATGCAATCCTTTCACTGTGGGTTTGTTTATGGAACATGCAAACATATTTAGCAACCAAAGTTTAACAGACAATTATATTGAAACATGAGTGCATATGGAAATGAAACACTCTGACACTGTGTAAATGGTAACTAAACAGAAACATAGACTATTGAATCCTACCGTAACCCAAAATTCAAGTAAAAATCAATATTTGTGGACAATTATTTCAGGTACACATTTGACCAGCCTCAGGCAAATACTGCTCTCTATCAAAACCAGAATACAAACAAGAGATATTGGCAAGTTGCATAACAAGCAATTATCTGTATGTTTGAGGTAACATGTTAAAGTCTACATTCTCCTATGTGAACTTTCATGGGTGGCTTGTTCATCAAAAATATATGAACCAATATAATTTTATTTATTATTAAAGATCTTGTGTGACTTGAAACTTGAAATGTTATAAATCTTTTTCTATCAAATTACATTTACCAGGAGTGGAAAAGTGTTCTACAATTATTTAGTTCACTGTATCCAAACACCTGTATTGTAAAAACTTGGATTTATAGAAAACTTATATACAATGTTATTGCATGTAGAATTCTCAGATCTGGATTGCTATAAAAAAGAAAGCTAGACTAGTGTCCACAAGCTGCTGATGTCATTAAATAGTTTAACAAATCCTATTTTCTTTGTTAACTCTTCTTTTACTGTGTTTCAGTTACCAGGTGCTTAAAGATGAGTTGACTGTACAACCAAATTTTCTTTGTAATTAACTGGAAATGTTCCCTTATGAACCCAGAGGTGGAAAGCAATAAATAAAAAAATTGCCCCACCAGAAAGTGAGGTAAATATATACACAAGAAAATATTGTACAGCTCTAACACAATATTTTGGAATTTTAATAAAAATGTTTTAAAAATGTGATTCTTTAGTTAAATAGAAAATGCAAGGATGAAGGTCCGAAAAACAACTGTTATAACTGATTTTCGACATGTTGAAAATAATTATAAATATACGCTTTGAAACATTCCAATTATTACACAGAAAACAATAGACATGAGTCTCTGAATGCAAATTGCTATTGGGTTGATCTTCTTGTTTGTAGGACATATCTGACCCACATTCATTATTATAAATTTACCACAAATCACTGCAATTAAGTCTTCGAAATATCAATGTTCGCACTCATGACTATGTAAATTATTCAAAACATGTAAACAGCTTTGTAATATTTGATAGCATCAGTCAAACATTTTTAATGCATTTAGTTGCATTATTGAAAAAAGCACTATGAAATGTATGCACCATAACTATCTTACTGAAAGACACTCCTATTAAACGTGAAATAAACAAATTGTCATATAAACATAAGATTATAAATGTGAAACATTTGATTAATGCCAACATAAAATGTTCTCCGTTTGGCTTGGATTTTCAGAATAGCCAATCACAGCCATCTAAAATATTGATAAATCAAAACAAAAACTGAAGTCCTTTTGCACATATACTTATCTGATTATAACATACAATTTAAATCGTATACGGTATCAACAAATCATAAATCAACGTTTCTTTATACGTCGATGCCGGTTTTGACAGTTCGTCTCATAGGAAAACGATCTGTTGTTTACACTGAAACCATCACATGCGCGTGCGCAATTTCATGCATGCATGTCAAAACAGTTTACACTTATTTATTCCAATTAAAAAAGCTTAAAAGGTACCTACTAGCAACGTGTTGGGGTTTTGACTGTTTTCTTCGTGAGGAACTTGGCATGTTTCATTAGGGAAGAACAATTTCTCGATCATATACATGAGGTATTTACGGTTTATAAACAGTCAACATCGCACAGTCTAGTTTGCCACTGTCGTCCATAATTGCGCGTTGCATTCTGGGAAGCACGTGGGAACCGGAAGTTTGTGTTCAGACGTAAACAGAGCATGAAAACCGGCATGTTGCAGCACATGTAATCCATTTACACATCGATATACGCACCAGAGACTACATCATTTACGTGGCATCAATAACCAATTTAACGATGGAAGCAAAAGGGTACATTATTTAAGAGTTCATCCATTGACATGCTCTAATTTGCCACATATTCTATTTGACAGTTAGTGGGTGGGGCAAAAAGAACTGATGCAATTTGACAGCAATTATGGGTGCAGCTGTTTCTGTCATTGTTATGCATTGATTTACCTATGATCGAAAATGTCATGCACAAAGAATGCATTTTTCGTGTTTACGCATTGAATGGTGTTAAGTTTTTTGCTTAGAAAATATGCTTAAATAGAGATTCTAGTGACTGATATAGCTTGGCTAGTTTCACTAAATGGTTTGTTATTGACAGGCTTCATTTTATATCTTACATGACATATAGTAATGGACATGTATGCATTGTCTGGCAATTGATTATATACAAATAGAAAGGCACATAAAACCATGAATGACATGGCATTGTTGTTTGACCAATGATCAAGTTAAATGCCACTTTTTACACAATGTAATGAATGATATGTAACATTTTTTTTAAAACATTCTTCATAAATTCAATTAAGGTACTTAACATGTGACAATCTATCTATCTATCTTCCAATGATGTAAAACCCCTGCTGGGGATTTAGACATATGCGTGTCAAGCTGCAGGAATATTAGTAAAGCTAAAAATAAAGAAAGCGGGGATGGCAATTAGATTATGAGTGATTTTATACATAAGAGAGAGTTTGTTGTCTATTCTCCGTTGGTCATGCCTATGCCAATGTATGCCTACCGATTTAAAACACAACTTTTTTTACATATCTAAGTTAATTTGATCTTCTGATTGGCGTTAAGGTTTTCATTACATTTCATTTAAATATCCAGTTGAAATTGATTTGGGTTTGATTACACAATTGTTAAATTTCTTCAGAGCAATTATTGGTCAACCAATAATGATGTTTTTTTTGCTCATTTTCAAATGATCTATTGTCTACATTTTGAAGACTAATTTTGGAATTAGTTTTTATCAGATCAGAGTGTTTGGAGACCATATTTGTCAATATTTGGAAAAACGTATATATTTAGTCCAAACAGCTCCTTTCTTACTTAAAGTTGTATTCAAACTGTAGACATTGTGTCTCAGGTATAAATCTTCACCTATGATGGCTTCGAACGAAACCAAGTGAGGGTCCTGCCATCTGAGTTACTTGATTGTCACATTATTATATCCCAACTCATGAAATTATGAGGAGGGGGGGGGGGTTCTGGAGAAGTCAGGCTTACGGTGAATTTGTATTTTAAACTCCTTCCCCAGCTTTCAAGTCATCTGAGTGAAACTTGTTATACATGACCCGTATGGTGAATAGATGTACATGCTATATTGTATGTTAGGCCTGGGGTTGCAGAATTGCCCTATATCAAAATTCTAATATATTCATATATAGAGAAAGTTTGTGTCTCAAACTTATGCCAGAGTTTTCAAGTGTGCTAAATGTTGTTGTTTTTATGGCTTGTCCTTTTTCTTGTGTGGTAAAGTTGGGAGTTACTCACCATAATCAGTGGAAAGTTAAAAAAATAATTGTGTGTAACTTTCAGTGAAGCCCCAGGAGAAGTGTCTAAGAAAGCATTGAAGAAACAAGCGAAAGAGGCAGAGAAGGCAGCCAAAAAAGCGCAATACAAGAAACAAGACAATAAAGAAAATGTAAGTTAATCAATGAATGTATACCTATTATTCAGGTAACTCAGCGATGAGGTTAGACCTGACATTCTTTGGCATTTTTGAGGAGTGATAGCAAATTTTAATATATATATATATGCGAGAAGCCTACTGTATACTGTATGAGCACACTAACAGATCGGGAAAGAATTGTCTAATACTAAATACTGCAGTGTTCTGCCCAGCTTTTGAAAAGTAGGGGCCCAAGGGCCCATTGGAAACAAAAAATGGGGGCCATGTTGAATTTATGCGGGCCATAAATGTTTTTCAAAACAAAAGCTATATCTATAACTCACCTTAAAGATGGCACCGGCAATTAAACACCTAACTTCTTTGCAACTGAAATGTCTGTGGTTTTATCACACAGGAGGCTTACATATGAGTTAGTAAGTTTATTGTCAACTTTCTTTCTCACAATACAGGCTATGGAATGTATGAGTTTTCTAGCAGCTTTTACTGACTTTCAGCAACATTTGAAAAAAATTAAAGATGACTTAACTGTTGAAGAAGTTTGATACACAAACTTTCTCTATTTATATGGATTTAACATTGACAAAAAAAGAGCATTACCAGGGAACCCATGTGCCGAACCTCAAAAAACAAATGTCATGCACATTTACTCTTCATATTTCATGTAGATAAACTTTCATTCAGATACCTTGACAACTGTAGTATAAGTATTAGACTGAAAACGGCAACGTAAAGACGATTTGTCTCCTGTTTTCGCGAGGTCGCTGCGGTACTTTCTCATAGTCTGGAATACAGACTTTCAAAACTTGACATAACGGAACGCACAATGCAAACTTTAAATGATGATCAGGTGATTTTATGCATAGTAGTTTGTACATGTTATTCATGTTTACCTCTCTACATGGTTGACTTTATAAAGCTTGGATAACTTTAACAATTTCTTTCTACGGATAGTTTCACACGCGACATGAAGAGGTTTACGATTATTTCTACAGGTCTTGTGATTCCTGAAACATAGATACAGTCGTCTAAATGATTAAGGTTCATCTAAATTGTTTAAATCATATTCAAAACTTTCAAGTATGTGTTACAATCGCAGTTATAATCTCGATCATTCCGACCACGTGCGGTTTAAGGCGGGGAAAAATGAAGAGGTTTTGATCGAGCATCAGGAATAGAGCATGCCTTCTTTGTGATATCATTATGGCATACTTGCGAGATTTTTAAGTGGTAAAGAGAATCCAATAACCATTTTTTAATAATAAATTGTTTTAGGTTTATTAACAAAGCAAACGGATTACGTATATAAACGAACGTAGACATGCAGTGGATTTTGTTAGTTGAACTTCAGACATTGGTAAGTTTGGGTATTTGAAGTTCAATGCACAAAGTATGGCTATG
>ENA-OREC01000528-OREC01000528.1-marine-metagenome-genome-assembly--contig:-NODE-528-length-15360-cov-13.897468_pt1 | contig 15360 bp, 4 predicted proteins | sample MGYA00248626_ERZ508543 | MGnify/ENA primary metagenome ERZ508543 (study PRJEB26211, sample SAMN05518279) | marine metagenome | isolation source: Puget Sound, Washington, USA | host: Bankia setacea... | reverse complement strand
ATGACTTTGGTAGCTGACAAATGCAACCAACACGTTAAAGAACAAAGTGACAGCATTTATAATTAATATCATTGTGTTACATCTTGTGTTTACCTGTCTGGTTTCCAATCACAGGTCCACCATCTGTGGTAGGGGGAGGAGTGTTAGTGACACCAGAGGAGCTCAAGTCACTCATGTATAAATCCCGGGACAGTGAGTGGCCAGGTGGTGGGAGCGTGGATCAAGTGTGTGAGAGGATTATACACGGATGGGACGAGGTACAAGACTAATGAGTGCCTTTGATAAACTCTAAACAACAAATTAGATTAAAATATAGTTATTGTTTCTTGCATGTATCACGCTGCTCAAAATGTTTATCTATAAAATTGTTTTGTTGTTGTTGGATTAGGCATCCTGAATATATAATAAGCAGCGATGAAACCATTTAAACGTATCGTTATACAGGACAGTTGATATTGTTTGCAGGTCATGAGTCATTCTCTAGCAGAGCCATTCCTTACACCAGTAGACTTGAGTGCCTTCCATAGTTATGCCATGACTATAGAATATCCCATGGACTTAAACACAATCAAACGTAGGCTGGAAAACAGATTTTACAGGTAACGTAACAATTGGTTTATACAACTTTATTTTAGTTTGATTGTGACGGAAGCAATTGTGCTTATTTAACCACACTCAAATCTGTTCCTGGAACCAACCAGTACTAAGCAATGCGGGTAAAGATTCTTGCTCAAGGAAACAATGGGGGCCTTGATGGGGCTCAAACCTGCAGCCAACAGGCAATCCACTGATTACTACCTCGCCCCACAAAAGAACATAAGCTTTGAGATAATTGCTTAGTTCACCACATCAGATACCATCTAACATTGTTTATCTTTAATACTATACAAGCACTCACATTTGGGTTGCTTGTAAGTTCTAAAGTGGATTAACATCAGTATCATATAGGTGTTACAAAGCATATTCTCTCTTATGTTTGCTTTACATAATTATATAGTATATGTCTAAATCACAATTAAATGTCCATGTTTGCAGGAGAGTGACAGCCTTGCAGTTTGATCTTCGTTATATAGAATCCAATGCCAAGACGTTCAACGAGCCCAACTCCCAGATAGTGAAGAGTGCCCAGATACTGTGTGATGCTATACTTAAGTTTATAGGGTATGTACACTCCATTCACTTTTCCTAGATCTCACTTTACAAAACTTTACAAACACATGACCTGGTTTGACAGTGTCTGAGAGAGTGTATAAGTTTTTGATAGTTAGCCTTCTCTCAAATTCAGGTTTTGAAAGGAAATTGCAGAGTTTATGAATTTGGCAAGCCTATAGATCCTATGATAGACTGTTGAAAGCATTACTGTATTTACAAAACTTTATATTATAGGATCTTACACCAGTAGTCAACTCATATAAACTTTTATTGATCGAGTTGAAGAATATGCTAATGAAACGAGCCTTTACCTAACACTTGTCTGATATATGTTGTGTTTGCAGAGATGAGGATAGTGAAGGTCCATGCCAGATCATCACTAAGATGGTACACGGGCGTACTATACAATGGAACCATGACACGGGCGATAGTGGTGATGAGACAGAGGACTATGATACACCGGGAACATCTGGTGGTAAACAGAAACAGGTAGGCTCATTGTATAACTAAAGTACGTCCCAACTTTATGAACAATTGGGTAATTAGAGTGATCAAGATTTGAACAATACTTAATACAGTATATCAAAGTATATATCTTAACCCATTAGCATACTTGAATTCGTTATACTGATTGGCAAATTACATAATAGACGTGTTGGATTATCATTTTCGTTTTTGTTTCATTTAAAAAGTTTTTGTACACATTTATATATAATTTGTTGTTTCAATTGTTCGAAACACTACCTGAAATGGGTTTGTACAGGCATATTTTCACCAGCTTTCAAGAATGATACATAGAAGCATCCTATGCAGTAGATGACACTATGTTTTATGTTGATTAGTCTACGGCTGGTACATCCGGGAGTAGTAGAAGGAGAAGGTTGAACAACGTGGACCCTGATGCCTGGAAAGCTGAATGTAGAAGACTGTTAGACACAATCATCCAGTGTGAAGACTCAGAACCATTCAGGACACCAGTAGATATAGAACAATATCCAGTAGGTCACCGCTTATAATTAACACCAATTTAGACAGAATTTATGTTACAAATAGAGAGAAGTAGAATGCGAAAAAAAACCATGCCAAAATGAAATTCTATTTTAAAGTTCAGAAGATCCTGTAAGAGCATGAAGTAAGTTTTACTTCTATGCTATTGATATCAATATAGTAAATGATTTGGTCTGCCATTGTTAAGTGATAATAAATCTGTATTCCCATGTTTCCAGGATTACTATAATGTGATAGAGAACCCGATGGACTTACTAATAGTGAAAGATAAATTGGAAACAGATGAGTACACAGAGCCCACCCAGCTAGCCAAGGACATGAGTCTTATCTTCTTTAACTCCAAACACTACAACACCAATAAACGATCTCGTATATATACAATGACTGTGCGTCTGTCTGCCATGTTTGATTCCAGACTGAAGGGTATACTGTCAACATGGAGACAGCACAAAGGCAGTGCTCAGTAAGTAGAACTAACTCTCTTTAGACACACATTTATGGGACAACAGATTTTCTCTGATGTGAAACTAAATATTTACTAACAAGGTAACCACCTCCTCAATAGCCTTGTGGTAGATTGCTGGCTTCAAGTGTGGGAGGTCCCGCGTTCAATCCCCAGTCAAAGACCGCGTCATACCAAAGGCGTTATAAAAATGGTACCAGTAGTTCACTTGTTTAGCACTGAACATTGAAAAGGGAAATAATGGCTCTTTCTCAAGAAATAAGATAAGAAAATAATGTAACGGATAAGATCTGGTATAGAAATCCTTCAAAGTCGCAGGTCATTTGCCGTTGTAGCGGGCGTGAAAAAACCGAATGACCATGTCGAACCAACAAAAGTCGAATGCTAAAAAAAAGATAACAACGTACAATTTTACATCAGACATCCTACTAATTGTCATTATTGCTGAGCTGCTTTTTAATAAAACATATACCTACTTGTACTGGATATATCGAGCACTGTCTAGGCTTAGTAAGGGGTTAAAGCTTTAATGTTAATATGCTTAATTCTAAGTTATCAGTTATCTGTCTTAAAGACGCTTTTTTCTCTCATTATAGAAGAAAATCGAAGGCGTCCAGTAGAAGCCAGATAAAATCCTCCGCTCAAAGCAAAGGTTCTGCTAGTCTCACAAATGGTAACACAAACAACTCTAATCATACAAGTGGATCTGGTAAACCAAAGAGAAGTAAATCAGGACGACTACTAAGAAGTAAGTGTATAAAACCCAATATCGGTACCTTCTTGGAGTTTTTTTCAAGTGAAATGTCAACTTTTATGTGACAATAAAAAAAGACATCTAGTTATCAAAAAAATCTGAAAAATAGAATAGTAATGTCTAAAAATGAATTTATTGATTCGATCTCAGCTATCTTATTCAATTTTTCTTGTCTCCACAGTCCGTCGTCCAGTGACCGGATACGACAGTGATAACCAGACGTTCCCAGAACCTAAACCAGATTACACAGACGATGACTTTGAAGTAGAAACAGTGAAAAAATCACCAAAGAAAAAAGGTCTAGTACTGTTTTGAATATAAGTACAATATGCCCCTGACTAACAATAACTTTACATGAACATAGTGCTAGACTACAGAATTTTATTTAAAAATACACACACACTACAATTGTGTTTACTTGTGAAAAGAAAAACATAATAGCAGAACCTATATGTGTAATTTTATTTTTCAGGAAGTAAAAGACAAAATTCATTAACTGAGACAGAGTCTACTAGTGCTAGCACAAGGTATTCAACCCGCGCTAGAACTGGCACAATTAAAGCACGAAAATACACAAATGAGGGTTTTTTCTCTGAAGATGATGACAATGAATCTGTGATAAGTTTAAGTAAAAACAAAGGATCTCAGAACAGACAACGCTCAAACAAATGTGGACCAGCTCCTCAGGAAAGTAGTGGTAGTGACACCGAACTTGAATCTCCTATTACCTCAATAAAATCTATCAAAACTGACAATCATATGGACGAAGATACGGAAGAGGATAGTAATAAAACTGAAAGTGACTCCTCCACTGAAGTATCTGAGCAAGAAAAGCCTCAACCAATTGCTCGTGGTCAGAAACGTAAAGGAAAACCGAGACCACCAGAGAGAAGGAAAGCCAGACATAATGGTAAAGTGAAAAAATCAGCACGCAACAAAACTAAGGTTAAGATAGAATCCGAAGACGAGAATTCCGACACGGAGGATAATACAGCATCATCGTCGTCATCATCAGCAAGCTCTGAACACTCTGCAGCTGGCTGGGTAACTGACAGTGATCATGACAGTATGGTAACTCGTGCAAGACATACTCAGGAACCTTCCAAATCCCTTCAATCCAGTGCATCAAGTGATAGTGACTCAGGACCTGTCCGTAAACGACAAAAACATTCAAACTATGCAGCTTCTTCCTCTAGGTCAGCTGGAAGAGGGTCACGACGGACACGAAATAAAAAAGTGAAATATGCTGAGGATAGTGCAAATTCGGACAGTGATAATCCTTCGGCTGCTGCAGTGACAGTATCTATACATGGACGTGTCCGTAAACCAACAGCCAGGGCTAGAGCAATGTTGTACTAAATGTTAAAACTACCACATATTTGAAATGCTAGAAATTGTGTAGTGATGCAGCGCCAAGTATGCGTTTGTTAATTTACACATAGCAACAACCATTTCAGGAAAACCTGTACTAAAGAATACACCAAATATTGAATTTATTACAAAGTCTCAGTTTAATTTTAATTATTTTAAATTTGAATGTTAAATCAGCTAAGCTACACATATTTGGTATTTGAAGTGTTTTGAAATGTAGTAAATTTGGAGTTTTGCTAAATTAACACGGTAATGGCTTATTTGCTTGTTTATGAACTAGAAATCAGTGCATTAACAAACTACTGGTTAATCTTTTGGACTAAATTGTCTTTAAATTTGGATGGTTTTCTTGATTCTGTGGGACTTTCTACCTGCAAATATAGTGAAACTGTAAGTCACAACTAAAAGCCAGTTAAGAATCAGTGACATGTGCAATACTAATATGCTGGTGATAATGTGACTTCAAATACTTCCACACACATGTTATCCTTTTCTATAGACTATAAACTATGCATTTACACAATACCTCAGATATATTACAAGTATATGAAATACCAATTGGGCCTCTTTAAATGAAAAACCTGATATATTTACCTGCAAACTTGCTCACTATTGAAACAGGCCCACTGCTTATTGCTACATGTATGTACAGACTGTTGTGTGAAAAAGGATATATATGAGAAGTGGGAGCAAAACGATTTATCCCAATGCATTACTAATGTTGTACAAAGCTACCTCCAAACCCAGACAAGGGTCTAAAACACATGTTCATCACTGTTTCCCGGTATTCTAATCGAACATTATACTCAAAACATCTTATCTGAATTTCATTAGCACTAGCTTCAACATCACATTCGTAGAAGTTTTCGTTCCTGTTTTAAGGAATGAGATTCATAACATGTTCATCTATTTATGTGGAAACAATTACATTTGCTTTGAATATTTCTCATACCCGTGAACTCTACTAGTCTCAGTTGCATTCAAGTTGTGAAATACACATGCTATCTTCTTGATTATGCTTTGGTTTTTCATTTTAGTTTTTACCTAAAGTTTTGGTACATTTGTATTTCAATTCCTTGGCTGAATTACTCACCTGAGCATGAAGTGATGGTGAGCAAAGATTGATGGCTGTCTGTTTATTGACCATCCCTCATTCAACATTGGTTTTGCTTACTCTTTTAACAGCCACATATGTAAGCAATCGCTAAACCAAACTTGATCACAATTTATATGGCCACAATATTTAATTGATTTCTACATCAATAAATCGATCCATTTTTTTTCATTATTCCCTTTTTGTGTAATTTCTGTAAAGTGCTATTAATCCTATTTAAGTGGATAAGGAAAGTTTTTTGTTTTTTACTGATGAAGAAATCAAAATGTGGACAAAGATATGTTCAAAACTTCATGTATAATTAGTTGGTGTATTGTTCAATTGTACATGAAAGAAAAGTATGGTTTTGTATTGTTCAGTTAGGAAATTGTACATGAATGAAAAGTATGGTTTTTATCCCAACACTTATGCATAATTGTGACCCAGGTGTATACCATATCAAAGCTCCTGTGACATTTAACGGGTCATATGTTAACTTATTCGTCATCCCTTGTTTCAGATTATAAAATGTTCAACTTTTGTTTTTGTTTTGATTGTGTGTCATGTATCATTGAAGATTACCTGAATTATAAATATATGTGAAAGTACTGTTGTTTCGGTGTTGTTTTTAAAGGCTTGTTGATTAATGACATCTTCAATTGAGCCTGTAGACAAGCACCATAGAAGTTCAGCTGGTTGGTATCAGAATATACATGATATAACTTCTGTGTGATGGCCAGTATATTCCTGTTACAAGATAAAAGTCTTCAGCTCTTTTGAAAATGTTGTGAAGAGGGAAATAGTTCTGCAGAAAAAAGTCGCTGTTGGACACACGAAGGCTGCTGAAATATGGCTGACACTAGTGGTGAACAAAATGCCAGGATCATATACACACTTTTTCTACAAATGCTCATACAGTAGCCTAGTCAAAAGTATTTCACTTTAATATCTTGATTAATATGCAAAACTGCACATTTTGGTTCAAGATTACAAAAACACTTCTTATTGTTGACCCAAATAAAACATTTGTCTAAGAAAAAATTGTGATGATATTAGAATCATTTGCTGTAATGTCATAGTTAGCAGTTAAACATTTATAGACAGATTAAGTTTAACTTTATCCATCCACCATTGACCTAAAAAGTAATTCCAGATTTTAGCAAGGTTTTACAAAACAAACGTCCATAGTATACATATATGAAGGCAGTTTCATGATGTGTAAGACATGAGATATACCAATGTGTATTGTAATAACTTAGTTCATATCTGTAGTTCTATAGACTTAAAATAACACTTAATCTTGACTTGTAATATTTGGTAATTGTATTATATATTATTTATATATGAGGTCTCTAGTTAATATGTCATCTAATTTTAGGCAATTTTATTCCTATATCATTGACATGTCACTGATTTGGATATGCTAAATAATAATAACACAGACCTATAGGTCCGTGATAATAATTATTACACAAACAAAATTGTATCCAAATGATTTACAGTTTTTATTCGTCCAGAATGTGCAGGGCCATGATGATTCGGGAATAGAGCCACACTCAAGTATCTATCTTCCAATAATGTCAAACCCCTGTTGGGGACCTAGACATAAGTACATGTAGTAAATTAGTAAAACAGAGTCTCTTTTTATGATTTTTTTTTAAATTATAACTCATACTTAAACTATAATTTAATAGCAGATAGAGCTCTTTTATTTGGTGCTCAGATTATAATTTATGCATTTAAAAACAAAAAATGGAATAATTGTATTATTTAATGATCATAAGGTTCCAGCAAATCACAGGTGTTCGACATGAATCCCCTATTAAAATATATCCTATTTATGATTAAAGTCACAATACAAAATAAAGTCATTTTCAGGTGGTACTGCTTGTAAAAGAAATCGTTACAGTAACCATTTATATCAGTTACCTTCGTAAAATGTAGTATTAATTATTATTATAATTATTATTATTATATAATTTCTCTTGTCTCAAAAAAACAAGACGGAAAAGCGTCATTTTCTATTTGTTCCTGGCTTTACACTTGGTTGTCAATGTTGCGCATGCGTAGTTTATGTAGCAACTCGCAGGTGCACGAAAAACATACGACAACCTGTTGTCTGATCATTTAACAAAACTCCAATTCTTTTTCCAAAACCACAACAATGACTGCATACAGAGTGAGTACCTCTTATTTTAACGTTATAATATTGTTATTATTAGCAGTTCAGAACATGGAACAATGTGTTTATGTCGTTCTCAAAAACAAATTTCGGACGCTTGATCATGAATCATTGTTTCGGACACAGGTCAAAATGCTTTAAAATTGATTCCATAATCGTGTTGTTCCATATTAAGCGTTTATACAAAGGCCTTATAAATATACTAGTTGTGTTATAGTGAGTCTTCAACACTGTACACTATTCTTCTACAATTAGTTGTACCTGTCAATGAATGTATTCACCAATGACTACCAGATTCGGACTCAGGAAGAAACGTTGCACATATGAAATGTGAAAAGCAAAAGATATAAATGTATAAAATGGGACACTCATATTGACTTTCCAAGAGTATTCCTGGATATATGTATTATGTTAATTTGTCTGAGTTAAGTAATTAAGGCCCAATGACTTAGGCTTTTTACTGCTATGCGAGTGATGACCTGTGTGAGTTTGTGTAGTCTAGCCTTGTGAGGCATAAGTACCCTGATTAAACCTGTCCAGCTTCACAGGTCAATCCAGGAATTCTTTCATGTATTAGGAAGGGGAATTTTCTCTGTCTAGTGGGGAAACTTCTATCGCAAAATCAAGGAAACCTTGACCTAGGCACTATATAACAACCAACATTCGTACACAGCTAGGCTGGCAACACTTGTTCTGGAGAATTACACTAACATTGTTTACCAATTGTTGAATTGGCTTTTTCTTTCTTTATTAGTAAGCATAGCACTATCTAGAATGAGAAAAAAGAATGCAAAACAACATTGAAATGATTGTCATATTGGCAAAGTTACCTTTATTTATCATGTATGTTTTGTACAGGGTGCCGATTCTAAGAGAGAGGAGTTCAGGAAGTATTTGGAAAAGGCTGGTGTTCTAGATGCTTTGACAAAAGGTAAGGCTGAATTTATTATTGATCAATAATCATCTGCATTAGGCCTTAAAACGTTCTTTATTTGAAGACTATCACAGAATCTGTCAATTAGTTATACTTGTTACCATAGTTACTAACACACCAAGACTCATAGAGTAGGGAACTCTTATGGGAATCAGTTTAGATACATATAGAAAACGGTAAAACCAACCTTACAACCGCTCCTCTATTACTGCCACTATTTCTTGATATAAAATGTTTCCAATAGTAATTCCATGGTCGTTTGTTCCCCAAATTAAAACTATTCCATTAATGTGACAATTAAGTCATTGGGGTTTCCGTATCAATTTTGATCCCCTAATGCCACCACATAATGTTTTTTCTTGGAGTAGTTTTTTAGTATGAACATACTGCAATTGCTTTACAACAGTAAAGTCATTAAAGCCTTTGGAAGCTGAAAGTCGTAAAAACAGATTAACATGAGTGTCATCCTTTGTTGTGTATTGTATTTAACTTGTCAGATTAGGGTCAATAGATCTTGCTTTGTACAAATATACAATCAGTTTGATTTGGCTATTGCTAAGATAGACAGACAAATATCGAAAAGACACTGCAAACTTAGAGAGGGTCTAAAAAAGAATATTAGGAGTAGGAGAGCTATATACTAGTAATAGTGTTTTGAAGGTGCTGGTAGTTAATAACATAAGTTTTCATATTTAATAAACAGGTATAAATATACTAATACATGTAAGTACTTATCTAATTATATTTTTGCACTTGAATAGTAAGTTTCCGAAATAGTCGACAAATCGTCATAATTAAGAAGAAATAAGAGTTTGGATGATCCATCCATGTGTTGTTTTTTTCTACTGCACAATGTTCTAAGTGAATGTTTAGTATTTATCAAATTCACTATTAAGACCAGCCTGACAAGAAAACCACAATTGCTTGAAACAAATGTTAGTCATATTTGTGGAGTTTTACTGTATTCACATTAAGATCCAGCGTGGGGGTCTGACCCCCTGGAAAAAATGATAAACAAGCATGATAAATCGACAGCTATCTATAACTGATAAATCCTGAATCCGCCCCTGACCATGCATGGCGTAGTGGATAGTATGTATGACCCGTAATCTGTGGATGCCTGTCAGTCGTTAGTTCGAGCCCCAACAAAGGCTCCCATTGTTTCCTTGAGCAAGAAACTTTACCCTCATTGCTTAGTACTGGTCAATTCCAGAAGCGGATTCGAGCGTGATTTACATAAGCAAAAAGTGTTTGTTTCACAATCAAACTAAAATAAATCAGTATAAACTATACATGTGCAAATGAAAATTGAAGTATCATTATGTATACATGTGCACTGTTAAAAAATGATTTCCAATTTTCATAACTAAAACAACCATTAAAATGTTCTTGTTCGTCTGGCAAGAAATCAAAGGCTGGCAAATTAATGAGGAAACAAAAGTGTTATAATATGTACTGTAAACATGTGGATGTATCATTATTTTCTTTCTGTGAAAAAACATAATTTTGTATTATTTGCTTTTATCTACTAAAATTTAAAGTCATGTTTCATCATGATGGTAATTCTTGATTGAGTTATTGTTTGCCTCCTTAGACATGTAACATGAACACATGCCCTGTAAATGTGCTTTATCTTCACTGCTGTCACCATCATATGTATTATTATTTTGCTTTATATATATAAATATGTCTATTGTAACCTAGACCAATATAGAACTTGACAACCTATGACAAAAATGGACAAAAAAATTCTGAAATTTTAAGGGATGACAATTTTGACTTTTGCCATAATACATAAATGATTCAGGCATCTCAACCTGTAATGATACTGGTGAATTATCAACATGTTTTGATCCATTACATAAATGTATTTTATCTCATTTCAGTATTAGTTGGCCTTTATGAAGAACCAGAAAAACCAAACAACGCCCTAGAGTATCCTTTTGCTTTGAAAGTTCTGCCAACATTGATAAGTGTATTATAAGTTCAGACCTTTAAAGGATAACTGAACAAGTCTACATAATTTGGTGATTTTCAGGATTTGTTTGTATGATATGCAGCTATATAATTTATACATGAAGGTACTTTTCAAGCTAAAATGAATTTACCACTTTTTACATTTGTGTGATTGAGCAAGCGTTGATATACAAACAAATTCCTTAACCAATGACCAGCTTTTTAAAACAGCACCTTGGCGCTTCTGGTCCAGACACTGCTGATGTTGAAGCCCTAAAACTAGAAGTTACAGAACTTAGACAGAAAGTAGAAACTCTCCAGGAACAAAACACTGAATTAAAAGCAAAGGTAAGAATAGTGTTTCTAGTGTAATCTGCAGGCTTGTGTAATTAATATAAAGTTAGACGAAAACATTAAACATTTTGGGGGGCAAATCGCTTCATGGTTTGAGTCTCGCATGTGTGGCTGAAAACTTACAGTACACAGTCATGTATATGGTAGTTATGGCTAGAAGTCCATTGTTACAAGTTTCTGTACTATTTAACATTCAAAGATGTGTTTTGTTAGTCTGTAGTGGTCATGAAGCAAAGGTAGAGTTGAGTCTTGTGTGCATTAGTTGATAACGGTTTCATTACCATTTACAATCTGCGTGAATCTTTGCTGTACTCCTATTTACATTCTAATATTATTGCTATGTTCTAGATGGATTTATTAACAACTCATGTGTGCTGTGTTTGAAAAGTTATCAAATAAATTGAACATACATATAATGGATGCCTTTTGTAGGACTTTATGTCGTTTCTACACAACTGTCTTCCAATGATGCAGTTGAACTTGCTTTTCACAACTCCAGTACAGTGAATTTTTAATAATAATAATCTATTCCATGGCTTCAGTCTCAATGTCTGGTTTGAAGTTGAATATAAAACTAGAAACAATGTATAGTGAACTTTGTTGTACTTGGATGGTCATGAAGATGGATTTAGAAACCTGTTGTATGTCAGTTTGTGTAAAATGGTGTGTTATATTCCATTTCTACTGTATACCTACGTTTACTTGGATGAAATGTTTGAGAGATTTACTGTATCATTTACCTATTCACCTTGTACTGTTAACAGCAGACAAAAGATCCAAAGAAAGTAAGACTAAATAACAAACTATAGTACAGACTCCTGTGTGCCCCTTTACCTGACCCTATTGTCATTCTTTTACAATTGACTCCAAAACAAAATCTTCATCTTTACCGCAAACTATCAAACTTGCTCCAAAATTAATTCTATCCCTTTTTAAATCTAGTTTATTATTTTCCAAATGTTTTCTTCTCTTTTTTGGGGGCCTACTTAATGCTTCTGTTAAAAACTCTGTACTGTCTAAATTTATTTCTAAATCTCTAACATTTTAACACAAGGTATTCTTATAAAGCATTTGGTGATGGAGGTAATACTTTTAGTGCATGTTAATAGTAGCATGGTGAATTGTTAACATTAATGATGTCATTTTTACCGGTTTTGTAGTAAGTTACACATGCAAATCTACACATGGCATTGCTTGACTTTCTTTATCTACATGACTGCACTTTTATATTAAAGTTATTAGTTATATCATTTTTATAGTGAAAATAATTCTAATACACATTATACAACCATCAAGTTGTAATGATGTTAGCCTATCATATGTTATGTCAATGTTTTCCGGTAGTTAGTTTTTACGATGTATGAATGTAAACCTGTTACAATCACCAGTCAATGTTAAGTGTGTCAGAAGCTATTACTTGCACCTATCAACACTGAAGCTTATTAGTTGTTTTGAGATAAGAAGACTAAGGTTCAAATGTCAAGTCACAGTGAGGACATAATTATATGCTTTAAAATCAAATGAATGATTTGAAAAACTGCACCAAACAGTGACGGGCTCCAGCCAATGACTGATACAAATGAGTTGATTCAGTAAAATAATTAAAATTAACATTTATGATTTGTTTGTTTGGTGCAAATGAAGTTGAGTAATAGGTGCCAGTTTTGATGTGAACCTTCCTTGTTTCTATAACGTCCACGTAATACCCAGAACATCTTGTCAGAAATGAACAATATTAGCCTGGCTGATTGTTATACCAACCCAAAATGTTGCCCTTTGTTTTTACCTATACATGCACTGTGTTCTTAGATTATTTGTCGAAACACTTTGAGGAAATGTTTATGACCATCAATGGTAGTTAAAGAGAGAAATGATTATGAAAGACAATTATTCAGTGTTAGCTAACCTTTTCTTAATGAAAATAAGAATACATGCAGCAGTTGTTTATGACATCTTCTTGTGATTGCACTTCTTTATAGTCATAGAGTAGCACTATTTACAGCACTTGCACACATCTCGCTTTTCAGTAGTTAATATTTATTTACAGGGTAACATTTCCTTGGTTTAAATTGGTTTATAGGTTTACTAGTTTTCAGATTTATTGTTGAAGGATTTTATCTAAATTTACAAATTCTAAATATTTAAGAAAGTACAAAATTAATGTCATGTGCAGTAGATGTAACAACATACGGTAGACATAATTACAAATGACATTGACTGTTAGATGCAATTTAAAATAAACAGTTTTTTCTGAACTATAGATGAATTTCACTGATTTACTGCTTGTGTAAATAAAGCTTCAGATTAGAAGATGATCTAGATAACACATATAGGCCAGCTATATAAGTTATGACCATATACTGCAATATCATATACACAATTTGTTTTATACATTCTCATACAAATCCTTGAAACCTGACAAAGATGCTGAATGTGTCCGGGTGTATATTTGAACAGTTTCAGTTTCCTTATAGTATGCCAGTGGTAATTTTTCAATTGGCAATCTTGCTACATTTATACATATGTGTAATCTCTGGTTTGTTGTGTTTCAGATACAGCAGTATGAACCTCCAGCAGAGGAGCAGGCACCTGAATCATAATCACTTATCTCAACTCTGTACATCTTCAATCATTTCTGTAGTGTGTATGAATGTGTCACCAGCTATGGGATGGAGTAGTGGTCACTTGTGTGAGAGCTCCTGACTGTATGCACAAGACTTTACATAGATTCTGTAAGGCTAAGAGTCCATGTTAAGACATTCAAGTCATGTGAATTAAGTTGTTAGTCTAAGACGTTTTCTTTTTAATACGTGTCACCCTTTTTCAAAATAGTAATAACAAGCTGGTGACATGTTAAACAGTTAAAATGATTTCATATGTTGCATTTACTTTATTTTAAGAAATCTTTAATATGGCACAGTTGTATAAACTTTGTCTCAACAGATAGGTTTGATTGTATCTTTTGATGAATCTATGTTTGAGCCAAAATGCAGTACCTAGTCCCCTTCTTGGCTTAAAAGGAAGACTTACATCAGATATTGTTACCCAAACAGTCTGAAACAATCCAGCTGCTGGAATCTTGAGACAGGTACGCTTTTAGGGGCAAATATATTGTTATTCACTAATTTTTTATCATTCAGACAAGACATCTGCATTGATACCAACACAGGTTTTTTTGTTTTATATTAACTTTACATTGTATGATTGAAAGTACTGTTGTGAGTGGGATATACTACTACTATGACATAGGGATGTGTTGTTGGGTGTGATATTTTACTGTTGATTTATGCTATATGTATGCTTATGTCACAGCCAAGTTTTGCTGAAACCATTGTTCATTTATGTATAAACAAGGTATCTTTGTGTTTTTTTCATGTACTTGTTAAGGTTTTTGTATTAAAGTATCAAGTACAAAACAGTACAATGCATACACAGTTTATTCCTGTTGATAGTTTCTTCTACAATACTATGCTGTAATCACAGTATGACATATTCAATGTGTTTATATTTTATTTGAGAAAACTGATTATTATGTGAACCGCATAAACTTACTGTGACAAGAAAGAGCATTTTATTTATTTTTCTCTATAATTTATTTATTTATTTATTTCATTTGGTAGTGCTCTGCCCAAAGAAGGAAATTGATATTCAAAAATAATACTTTAAACTGTTCCACTTTTTTCAATGAGTTGTCAAAATTGTTCATTTATGGTTGTTCGTTTCTCAAGTTTTATTTCTTTTCTTTCAATTTTGATTAAAGGCAAATATTTCAACTTTTATTTTGATGTACTTATACTAAAGGAAGTATCAAGGCAACTATAAAAAAATAAACCACTTACAATGAAGCCCTGTATTTTTCTTTGTCTTTTCCTCATGAGAACTCTCCATCAAAATAGATAAAAAGGCTCAACTAGCTTATACTGATCCTGTCCAACACAAAGCTTAGAATGAAAACCTTGTAAGGACTAGTTTGTTATGCAAGCTAATATAACCTTGTAAGGACTAGTTTGTTAATGCAAGCTAATATAACCTTGTAAGGACTAGTTTGTTAATGCAAGCTAATATAACCTTGTAAGGACTAGTTTGTTAATGC
>ENA-OREC01000527-OREC01000527.1-marine-metagenome-genome-assembly--contig:-NODE-527-length-15365-cov-12.974032_pt1 | contig 15365 bp, 5 predicted proteins | sample MGYA00248626_ERZ508543 | MGnify/ENA primary metagenome ERZ508543 (study PRJEB26211, sample SAMN05518279) | marine metagenome | isolation source: Puget Sound, Washington, USA | host: Bankia setacea... | reverse complement strand
ATTTTCGACAGAGATTATATGGAAAATTAAACAGTGTGAACAGATGTGAGTATCAGATTCTTCAGGGCTTAAATTGTGCTGCAAAATGTATCATCAGCTATTCATTTTCAGTGTTCATAGACTCCACCAAAGGCTCCTGATGTTTCCTTGAGCAAGCAACTTTACCCTCATTGCTTAGTGCTGGTTGGTTCCAGGAACTGATTCGAGTGTGAATTTACAATTGAACCAAAATAAATTCAGGGCCTTATGGAAGATAGACTTAACTGTCAAATAAGCCCCTTCGTAAAATATCGTCAAAACCAAAACCAAATCTCATGGTACAAACTTCCCTACATTGTCATTGTTGTTGGTGCTTTACAGTCTACCAGCTATGCCAGTTTAAGCCTACACTGTGAAACAAAGGTGTCACAATGGCAGTTAATTCATTATTCACACTGCTTTATTCCTATTTACAGAGAAACAATGAGATCTGTACATGAATGAGTGGTAGAGGATGTCATAGCTCAGTGTAACAACCTATAATATCACTTATCTCAGCAGGAAACCAGACAAACTTCTATAGTATCAGAGCTGGTGCCAAACACATCAGCTGATACTGACTTTTACAAACAAAACATTAACCTAGCATGACCTCAATGGTACTTATTGATACTGCAAACACCATAGACCGGTTCTCAATGAACAGTTATACTGACAAAGTAACACAATCTCTGTACATAAGGTTCACAGATGCATGCCCATATTGTAATGAACAAAAACTAGCATGCATAATACTAGTAACAGGTGTGAAAATAGTATGATATCAAATCTGATTATAATTTAAAAAGTTCACATCGCAAGATTATTAGGGCAGTACTTGATTAATACACATGCTTCAAATTCATGAATGAAACCTGATCAACTATGCCATTTCCTGTTGGTGTAGGTTTATAATCATGTTTGTATTCAATTATGCGCACGTCCTCTCTGTACCGATATGTAGACCAATATGTTAATTGCCCAGTGGCAAGATCAATGATCAATGATAAACGCGTACTTTAATTGCACAAATGGACTAACATATATTTTGACTTGTTTAACTTTTTGCCCTGGAGGTGTTTAGGATGATTAGAGAAACTTACATTGTATCTCAAGTGTTGCCTCGCCACTGAGCAGAGAGAATCCCGTTGTTACATTAGTTGCAATGCACTGAAAAGCCCCGGTATCATCTTGTCTAGTGACACGTAAAATCTTCAAATTACTTCCTTCCTGATATCTACGACTTGTGTTAGTAATTGGTCGTCCATTGTGTATCCATTGAAACTGAATATGTCTTCGATTTGAAACATCACACAACAGGGTCAGTTCTGTACGCTCGGACACCACTTGATCCACAGGCTTCAAATTAAAGTAAAATGTGTCCTGACCAGTGCCTAGTTCTACAGCACCTGAAAATAAAAATACCACAAGACATTAGACAACATGTTGATATAATAGTTCATTCAAGAGTGCTTAAAATCATGCTGTATTGATATGTAATGATTTTGGAAGTAGTGGGCAATGATGAGACACAATTCTGTAATACTTGATGCAGCATATATTTGATCTCATTGTAAATAAACCCCCGGAGACGGAAACAACATGGACCATTGTTGAACATCATGTAAAAAACAGTTTTCTCTTTTATATAATTCACCAGACAGGCAATAAAGTATTCTGTGTACAATGTAACATGTCATTTGAAAGCACATAAAATGTTTTCGCGCAGAAAAAACGAATAACCTGTTCACAACATTCAAGCACTTTTTTTCTTAACTAATGGATGAAGAAATGCAGAAAAACGAAGTATTCATTCAACAGGGGAACAGCTGTGGGTGCAAGGGAAGGCATATTTGGCAACATACATATTTCAGTGAGACAGATTAGCCATACTTCTACTCCACTCTGACACAACTGCCGCTACAACAGATCTGTTACATGAAATAATGATGGAAAAAAATCCCCCACAAAAACACGGCACCATCTGAAAACTCTTGCTCTGTGCTCATGTTTTCTCCCCTGTTTAAGATTCTGGACTTTAATATAACAGGGGAAGGTGGTACATTGTAGCATTTTATATTACAAATCTTGAACAATTTTTTTTTCTCCAATTCTATAAATTTCAATTATAAAAGAAACCATTCATTGAACAAAAAATCATAAAGCAAGCTGCAAGGTAGTTATTTTTGTATTGTATAACTATATTTCTTGTGCATAATATGATTGCTGTTCTATTTGCTATTTGCAGGCAGCCTTCTGTTTTATGTCAGTACAATATCAGCTTCTGGATATATATACAATGTATAAATATGATTCTATATACAACAGTATGAACTAATTACAATACTTAAATTTGATACAAAACAAATACCGGTATGATCTCTTTTATTTGATTTTTACTTTCTTTTTAATTTGATTTTGATTTTGTGGTTTATTTCTTTTACTTTAAACTTGAGGAGTGTCCCATTTGGAGCTATGGTAGTTGTAGTTATTGACAACGTTAGCCAGAATGTCAGACAGTTACAACAGTTACTGGCTCGACCATGCACAACAATACAACCCTATATATTCATTTTGTAATTATATTGCAGCTGAATCACTTACAGTTTTGTTCCAGGGGCATATCATGATGCAGATATAAAATTTTACTAATGCATGATAATGTTACCCAGATCTGCCTACCTTCTTTTGAAGTTTACCTCACGCTGCCAAAAGGAAGCCCTTGATGTCATTGTATTATATATAACAACAAAACCGCAGTTTTGATACACCAATGAACACAGATGTTCACTATTGTAATTATCATTAGTTTAAGTTAAATTATTTTCTTTGATCAGATTATGATGTTAATATATACAACAATGCACAGAGTGTACCAGGTATCTCTTTATTTATACAAGTAATATCTTGCGCTGGAAAACCCACTTTGTGTAAATTTATTATTCTTTGCAAGATTTTAAAAAAAGCTATAATTCACAAAAACAAGGCCTTTTCAAATCAAGGAATAAGCGATTGATTAATAGCACATAGTGACAAAAACTGACAAACATTTAAAAACTATCAACCATAGCTATACAAGGTCACTTTAGTAAACATTTTCAGAAAGGTATTTTTCCTTATTACAGACACAGTATTTTATACAGAAGACACGCTAGAACAACTTTATTACATTTTCATTAAAAATCATAACTACTTTAAATTAATAAGAAATAGGTTATGCCTTGACAAGTTTTTAAGATCCCTGTGTTCTAAAGTTTTATACAAAAATAGAGACTCCCACAAACTATGAAGGTACTACTTTTTTACTGCCATTCAAAATAATCAACACTGACTTTAAAGAAGACCTGATACAGTGTTTCTATTAAATTCAAGCTATTCTAATCCTGGCACCAACCACACAGACACAATACCATTATAAAGTCTCATTGAAGTGTTAATTATTTTGCATTTCTTCAAGTTTTAAATTGAATTTTCATCAATAGATCGACTTCTTCACAAGTGTTTACACAGTTAAAATCTTCCGCACCTTCAATAACTCCAGAAACCATTTTATGTGTTACAACCCACCTCCATTACCAGACTAACTCTGTCTCTACATCAGAGAATAAAAAATACATTTTATTTCTTTCAAACAAAACAAAACACATTATATTCAAACACTTAGGCTAAAATTTCAACTTTACTGTCTTGAAATAAAAAGCCCTTTAGGAACATTAAATAAAACGGTTTATTGGGTTTAACATACTGTGTAATAGAAGTGGATTATCAGCTGCACGAGAGATCACATCTTTATTCTTCATAGGATCATTCAAAAGTATTCAAATTCAGCGCTGAGATTACACCAAGATTGCAACAGATATATGAGGTCTAATAATACCAGTGCTCCAATTAATTGCTAACAGGGAGGAGAAAGTTACAAACTAGATCTTTCACAAACATGTTCATTCCTAAATCAGACACAGACAACGGGTGGATATTTTTGCTCATGTAACAGTTCTGCTTGTTATCCATACCTGTGTATATAGAATGGTTTGAAACTCATTACAGCCACATACCAATGAAACTTGGGAAAAAATGAGTGTCTAAAACATAGTTAAATTATCTAAACTTGACAAACATACAGCCTCTCTACCAATCTGCCTGCACCAAAAGTCATTTCAAATCTTTTCAATAAATCAAGGCAGTCTCCTCTCTCCTATACTGTAATGCATATTTTATCTCACTGCCACAACATTATACCAGCCTCTGAAACCAAACCTGATTTCTACACTGTGATAAATGTGAGAAGGTTTTACAAAAACTCCCAGCAGCTTCCTACAGATTTTTTTCAACCTCTACTAGTCTTTTTTCAAACCGAAACACGATCATTTACCAATTACAATAAAACTTGGTGTAAATTTAATGTTGCATGGTGACCTGCAGTAGTAAATCATAGAGCGGTTCTGTAGACAGATACTGTATGAACTGATGAAAGGCATACACCAGCAGCTATCTACATACATATTGCCTCAAGATGACTTACAAATACATCAATGGCATTAACCCCATTATAGATCAAGCTTTTGTGAACCCAGAGATCAACTCCCAAAAATGGATTCATCATCATTCAAACAGCCAATGCTTGGCATTGTATAGTAACAAAAAAGCTTAAAATGTGATTTAAAATACATTTAGCATCTACCATGGCCTGGCCCTCTCTCTGATAACACTATGCATTAACTATTTCTGTCAGGTTTTGTAGATACAATCTGATCTGGTAATCAAAACATAAATTCACCTATGGCTCGTACATTTACACCAAGATGGAAAGAACTGTAATTAACCCCAGGCCGTGAAACATTGGTCATCATTCCTTTGCTTTGTGTTTATACTTTCTTCAATTCAGTGAGCCTAAATAAAATGTTTTGCTTTTCTTTTCATCTTTTGGTCCTGACAATTTTCAAAGCCCCCTGGACATTTCCATTTTCATTGTTTGATGCCTGCATGCTTGTGTGTATGGTTTATGTGGGTGGTAAATAGCTTGGAACAAAAATTAGACTTCATATTTAGGATATCCCAACACATACCATACTGACATGACAAATTGATATAAAAACTTACAACAAAAATACCACAATCCGGGACTGTGCGGGATGAATTAGAATGTGATGAATCAATTTCAATTTTCTTTTTTATAAACTGATTAACAAGTGTATAATCCTATCTTAAAAGACAACCGGCAGGCCCTATAATAGCATGTGTCTCCTGTGTTAGCAATGTCTTGCTGGGTGTGCACAGATGAGCCTGCTTGGAATACTAAGTAGCATATATATTCAGTGCACAGCCTTGATTTAAGGTGGACACAAGATGATGCAAATCTGGCTCTTTATCTCTCTTAATTCCCCACATCTCTGATCCACGCAACTTGCAGCAGTTTTATCAAGATTTCCCCTGACATAAATGGGCTTTAAACACAAACAAATCAATGTCAGCCATTTTAAAGTTATGTAAGCCAGTGGCCTCTTGGCGTCAAGCTCCCTCAACCAGATGAATTAGATTAGAATAGTGTGGTTAAAGTTGCTTGGTTCATAACTAAGGGGACTTGGGTATAGAAAGCTAACAGCCAATCAATCAAACACAAATGAAAGCAATAAAGAAATAACAACAAATACTAGTGTCTGCAAATAGTCAAGATAATCCAATATCAAAATATGAATTGATTTATGTAACTGTTACCGGTATACTTTCATTTTATCATTTCTAGCTTAACTTCTGTTTTTTCTTCTAAGCTATGATAAGTGTTTGGATATTTTTTATAGGTGAACTTACACACTTACAAAAAACATTTAATATTACATGTATTACTGTTAAGTGTTTTATTAAATCTTATATTAACTAATTGATTGCATTACATGTTTGTAAAATCTGTTTTAAACTAAACAAACAAAAAGCTGCTGTAGTTAAATGCCATATACATATAACAGTATCATACAATCACATGTTATAAAGTATGTAGTTACACTGCAGGTTAAAATTGATGGATTTTCTCATTAAATTAATGACCATAACAAACGTAGATTTAGTAGTTGAATCATTTAGATAGCAGTAAAAGTTTGTGTGAAGAGTATTTAATCTCATTAGAATGCCCTTAAAATCATTCAGCATTTGTTGGCGTCTATGATACTGTCTCTCTCATCTCTGACCTTGCATACTGCTGGTCGATACAGTAAACTCAAAAATTAAGTTATTGTCTCCCCTCTTTTTAAAGATTGCAAATGTATGACCTGTAATCCTTGTATTTGAGCCATCAAGATTCAGTTTTACCTGTCAGCTAACCCTATTACAAATTCCTCACAACTACCAACTTGTGAAACGTAGCGTAATTAAATATGTATTGTTTAATACATTAACGCTTCAAGATGTGCAGTTCACAGCTCGGCTTACTGATTTAAGACAAGCGTAAACTTTTACTGGTATTTAAAATGCAACAAAATCTTGTGAGCTGCAGAAAGGTAGCTGACATGGTATCTGTTATCACAATCATAGAGGAAATCTTCCAAACAGTAAAGCCTGGCTCCCCAGAGAAATTTGACAAATATTATGACTGCTCTCAGACGTAATTCTTCCGCAGTAATTTTATTAAATGACACAATCTAAAGTGATGATCGAATCTTAAAATATTGTTTATTGCTCATACAGTTTTTGAGTTAAAACACTTCTAGAAAACCATTCTGTACTTATGGTAACATCTTTGTGAATATATATTATTAACCACTCCTGATTTGTTCCTAGATTACATAATTCTATGGCCCTTTCCTTGTACCATCACCATAGCTAATTTATCTCCACTGAACATCACACATTAAAGTCAAATTTGACAAAAACCATGTTCAACTTTGGCCACAAACACAAGGTTAAAGATAGCATAGGGCCAAGAAAGAGGGTATACCATCATGTTCACCAAAAATATACAGACTTAAACTACAATATTTCACTATTATGCTCACAGTGTTGTAAGAGTAACAGCAATTATTCTATTAGGAAACATTACCAAAAAAAAGAAACCGTTTTTCCGTATGAATGAAACTTATTTTACTTTACTGGTATGTTTTGGTTGCTATTGGTGTTGTAGTTGTTTTTGAATACAGTGAACAGGTTTTACTTTACATCGACCACTTACTTGGCGGTTTAAACAGCTAGTATTTGGCAAAGGTCAAGTTTTAAGTACAGTATAACTAATAATAACTGTAATATTATCAAATAGTTTTGCATAGTTCACTTTAACCACAAGCATTTAACAAAGCAATAAATGTTAATACCATCTTAAAACATCTCAAAAATACATATATATTTTTATTAGCTAAACATATCTTTTTTAACTTTAACCATAATTTAATAACAAGCATGTCATACTGTTTAATAAACTTTGGTTCTTAAACTTAAAAATTCAAATGTTACAAAAACATTAACTGCTTGTAATGCATAGTAATTAGTATGATATAATGTAGTAGATAATGATCACAGTATTATCAGTAATTTGTATGTTTGTATATTTGGTCTGTATGAGATGGTGTACACATGTATGTTGTATTAGGGGTATAGGGTGACCCCGAGGGACAGTGATTGGGGGCCAGCTATCAGACACTCAGGTATCCCTAAAAAGATAACACCAGCGTCCATTACAAAATCTCCCTTCAACATGGCTTACATAACACCAGCATCATTACAGGAATGCTAATTTCACACTGTGTTAGCAAATAATATCAAAGTGAAATAAAGGTTATCAGTGAAGCATCTCAATGTTACATAATTATATTACCTACCCTAATTACTCTGATTTTATGGTGTAATTGAAATAGACAGAGTTCAGATAATAAATTGTGATTTGAGTGCCCCTAGTGACAGGCAATGTGTTGTAGCAGTAGATGGTGAAGTGTATAAAATTGTCAAATAGATTTGTTGGGCTGTCAATGTGATGACTTACGGCACACTAGCTACAGTTATTTCCTATTTACTCCCCATTCATTACCATGCCATATACAGGTTACCATGTCCTGCATTTCGTTAACTGTCATTGTACAGTAAGTTATGGTGCCCCCTGGTTGAAAGAGAAGCTGCATCATTCACATCACTGATTTTAAAGGCTGAATTTAATTCCTCTGTCAGAACGTTTTATGTGAAATAATTTGAAACTAGCGTTTTGCACAGAGCAGCATGGTTTGCATTAAAAGTTCTATCTAACCTGATATACTTTATTCACATTACCAATACCAAGTTTGTTTGACGACGTGATGTCTGAGAATATTCTAATAAAAAAAAACATGACCTGGACCATGATATTAATCTAATATATATAAAGAAATAACTGGCATTTAAAAAATACTGTACAGTAAATGCAATTAGTTGTGTAGGGTAATAGAGGCAGCAAGAAGATCATTAATGTAGGTATGTCAACATTTGATTCATATCTAAATGTTAAGACCACTCACGCATAGCTAGATATTGTCATACAAACTAAATACGTGTGTTGGTGTATTTGTTAGACATCATGAACGAATGTCCTAGTTTGTTTAGTCGTGAACATTGATAAAACACGGACATGATAAGTTATCAAAATAATTCCTAGTTTTTGAAAGTGGCAAGAAATCAAATATCACTTGATAGTGTGCGATAAGCAGATACATTGCTTTCTGTTTTGCACGAGAAAATCATGGTCCAACTCGGCCGAAACATTAACAAAAATATTTAATTTATTAGTGACATTAAAATAAAATACATACCACATAAAAACACTAGCACTGGGACGATAAAATCCAATCTCATATCCATTTTGCCAAACAAACTTTGGTTATCTAAAAAACTTTACTTTTTAAACACATGTCGAGATACACTTGCAAGTAAAAATCCACACTATTAAAGTATTCCAACGCCACAACCGTCGTGCTTTGGTATACACCTTTCACTGATAGTCACCGCCTTCTTGTGTATCCAATACGACCGTATCACCGTCCGCGGAGGTGTAAATAAAGTAGTTCTCTAATTAATCAATAAATGTACTTAGACGTGTTCATACCATATGTATCAAACAAGATAAATTCTTCTAAAATGCATTGATCTGTATTACAATGTATAGACAGGTTAGTATTCTGTTGTTATGTATATGTTGTGGGGCCTGTCACTTAACAAAGGACCGCCCCTAAAAATGTAAACAAACGTGGTCTGTACTTTCGCTTTTACTTTGCAAAACGTTGGTACGATGATGCGATGAAGCTTGAAATATGCGTTAAACCACCTTTTTATAAATGTATTATATTTTCTTATTAATTCACAGTGGTTGACAGTTGAACACTGTACTGCCAAACCAATAACTATAATTCTGCTAAATGTGTGCAGTGTTCAAGTAGTGGTGGTAGAGTGTGGAGTACATCATGAGTTGTCCCCCTTCCATACTAACCAAGACTTACAAAGTATGTGCTGTTCTGATGATGAACTGTGTTGAGTTCAAAATAATATTTTCATATTTAAACCAAATGTGATAGGAGGATTTAATAAATATAGTATCGAAACAGATCTTGCTGCAGTTTGTGTGGCTGCACCTATCAGCAGACTACGGGTTCAAACAGTCTAGGTATACTCATTGCGTCGTTGAGCCTGATGTCAACTGCAAAACAAATGGGAAAAGGTCATTATTAAAGCGTTCCTTACAAATGTAGTGTATTTATACAAAGGCTGTTCTACAAATTCATCTGAAAACAAAGTATTTGACCAGTAATCCGTAATATGGGCTCCTAGTTCACAGAAACTTTAAAGGTGCAAAGCCGCCTTTAATTAAAAAAGAAAGTAAAAAAAAGGTAAAACATACATTGTTAAAATTACATAGCCCTGTATATTTCAAGAGTAAGGACTTTACTAGTAACTCAACAGAGACGTCATGTTCCAAATCCGTTCAATCACTGGTTGAGACTCAAAGTTGCATCTAATGCAACTGTTCGTTTACAATAGTTTGTCGTGGGATCAGCGGAACGAGTTGTATGGATTAACTAGTAGCGTAGTAAACTCCTGACTTCTGGCATCATCGAGGTTTGACCGACATCCAATCTTTCCAATCACTTTATTCAAGACCCTTGGTGCATTGTAAATACACGATGTATCTCGATCTCTATCTATTTTCGACAAACAAACACCACATTTTGAGTGTACGTTATCATTAAGTCTTCGTTAATCTTAGAGAAATATGATGTTGTTTTTTTCGCCTGTAACTGAAAATGAATAAATTTTGCACAGAAATAGTTCGGGACACGAGTCATTAGAAAAGCACTCGTTACACGTGAATGAGTGGATCGTGCGCTTGTAGAGATTATCGCCAGTCGTGTACAGTGAGGGGGTCAGGAAAATTGGCTTCGTTTGTAGTCGGTGCTGAGCATGTTGTTGATTGATTAACAGCTAATTCCAGGCGCCTTCTTTTCACCTACCTTTATATTCGGAGTAAGAACCAACCGTGACATCATCTGGTTTATTCAGTGTGTGGTAGATAGAATATTTAAACAACTCATAACATAGGAAGCATTGCTGTCCACACATTCGACACCGTAACGAAGTGTCGATGCTGAGCTGATTCAATTGTCTTTAAAACTTAGCAGTAAAACATACAATAGTACATTTTTTATGTACTTAAGATCCTGTAAGGCACGTCATTGTTTAATTATAAGTGACGCGAAAAGTGAAAAGTGTAGCTAACAAACTTAAAAAAAACTGTTTTATGATTCAAAGGAACAAACCTTACCGGAAAAAATGCAGCGTGACGTTTTGTGTGGCAGCCTGTCTGTTGGAAACCCAGACCACCCGCAGACGTTCACCTGTATTAACTTGTCGATCTTATTCAAATAAACTGAGAGGGAAAAACATACAATATTTCGGTATGTAATTTTGTTTTAGTTTTGATACTAATAACAAAAGAGAGGAGGCCCGAAAAAAATGTGGAGGCTCGAATGAGATGTAGAGCCTGGTTAACTCACTATATGCAAGAACTGTATGTTGGTCAGTTGGACCAACACTGTGTAGATCTTATCATGAGAGTGTATTCGGACTTCAGGAAAAAAACTGTATTCTCACACGCAATCGTTGTTTAAATGGATCTAGTCTTCCCCGAGTTCCCGTATGTATACTAGGTGTTAGGAATTAGTGGACGTCTGCTCATTCATTATATTTCATGACTCCACTTTCATATTACTCGTATCTATACATGTATACGTATTCGATATTGTATAATCTGCGTACGCGTCTGACGCATTATGTGAGTACATTGTATCTTAGTTCGTAGTTGGTTACATGATCAAATGATGCTCGATTCATAAAACAATATCAGATTGCTACATTTGTGTTAACTTAAAGTTTTATTCTTGTTCAATATTAAAAATCAATCATGACAGACAAGAGCTAAGTTGTTTTGTAGAAATCTTAAATAGTGCGCCCATTCCAGAGACACCAGTTGGTCATGCCTCGATCTATATGTCAGCTATTTGATGATATGGTCCAAACTGTTCAAATCTACATTGAAACGTCACGCCTGGCAGACAGAATGGGGTTATATAAACACAGGAAACAAATTGTGAGGAAAAAAATTGATTGGAACAAAACGGTACACGGGAACAAAGAGTTATGACGTACGAAAATATAGGGCTCCTCAGAATATCTGTAAATAGAATTTAGTATTTAAAAGAATTTGTTCACGATCAGGGGGGGGGGGGGGGGGGGGGGCTAGCAAAGCTGCCAATCCTGGGAATCTAATAATTTGGCTAGAGACAGGAATCATGGTAATTAATATTCAGACTGTCTTACTAATCAAGGTACATATTTGATATTACCATCATCATAATGTACAAATCTTCAATCAGTTCATTGTATACACACATTATTTTCGGAATAACAAACTTCACTAGAAACAACAATTTACCTTTGTAATTATTGACGAGATGTATTGTAATTTCCCCGAGTCTTTGTCTATGACTGATTACATAATATAGTTTGGCAATTTGTAATGAGTTTTCCATCCTCCGGCGCTTGAAATCAATTTCCTCGTTTTGAATACCATGTCACGGGTGTCTGTGAACAACTCCGAGTTTGACATTTGCTTGATTAATGTTTGCTTCCCAGGAAATCTGTATTCCAGCTTCTCTGTAGCAGACGACAATACAGCGATAATCTTCGGCCTACTCACTTATAGGAATAGCGTTGTTCGTGTCTGTATTTCATTGTTCAGGCACATTTTGAGGAAAAGAGTGATTAAATAAAGCGATGTACGCAAGTTCACAATGAATTTTCAGTATATTTCGCATTACGACATTGCAAGGTAGAACATATCAAACATTAGATTTGCTGATCAGGCATATCGTAGATGGTTCTATGGACACAGTAGTGGTGTTCGCCTCAACTTGTGTAGAAACTCTGAGCGCAACGAGCAACGATTACTAAGGTTGGAAGGACGTTGCGGTGCTCATGGCGTAAACGTTACACGGTAGAAGGGAACGTCGATTTAGCCAAGTGAACATTCTATCATAGACATATGTGAATGGGTGTGTTTTCAGAAGAGAATGTGCTTAGCTGCATAACTGGCACACTCAAATGAAGATCACTGACTTGAAAGCATTACTGTGAATACGAAGAATCATGTATTTGAGATCGACAATATTCAAAGATATTAACACCCAGGAGTGAATAACGTGATAGGGTTTTAAGTGTTATTGAAAAAGAAGCTGCTGGAACTCAGGAACGTTAATCATTGGGACTATACGTTTAACTCAATGTATGTCACTTTTTGTGTGTATAGTTCCAGTGGGTGTGGCGACAAATCACATATAGAATACATAAATGGTGTTTTTCAAGACTAAACTGAGGAGTCACTGGTCTCCAAAATAGGGAAAACGTGTACGTATGTGTAAATATGGCCATGACTCCATATGCGTAGCACACCTTACACGTTTATAAAATTACAGATATCTATGATGTAAGTGTGGTAAGTTTATTGAAATGACGATGAATATAAGATCCGTTATATCTATAGTTTTTACAAGTACATTGATAAAACCATATTCATCCATGTATTACGAGACTGAGATTCATCTACCTCTACACACATTAGAACAGGTAGCTATGGAGATTTTATCAACATTCTTCTACCTACCCTGTACATAATGACCAACACGAGATTCCTCTAGTTAAACAAATACCCAGTAACTAATGACAGAGAAACAGATCAACTTTCATAAATATTGTGTTCTCGTCTCACTTGATGAATTAACCAGACCCCCATTTCTCAATTAAGAAATTCATAACAAGTTCCGTAGCAGCATTGTGGCGATGATTATCTACAGGAACGTTACTCAAACATGAACCTGTAAACAACCAGTGTAAACATGTGCCCCATAGTTTCCATGACTTAGTTAGACTTGTCATCCGTCTGTTGATAGATTGCTCATGAGATTGTCATTACATGGCTTTTGTTTTTGTAATATTAGAACGTGAATGTACAAGCAGTAGGCCTGACATTAGTGCGTCTGGATCACTATACATCTGAACCAAACAGGACGGTGAGTATGTACAATATAGTCTTCCAACATATAGAATGACTGGAATTAAACTGCAACTAGAGCTGTCGTAGATTGTGATGAGTATACCCTCTATCCATCTTTGTTACAGAAAAAAAGGATATTTAAGAATTTCGAAGAGACAAAACTGTGGAACCTTTTGGCCAGGGGCTCAAAAAAGTCATTCTGATCTACACGTCATAGGAGCAAGTGTAGTAAGTTTTATTCAGATGACTTGATAACTGTGGGAGGAGTTTGAGAGACGGAGGTATAATTACATGTAAATAGAGTAATTATTACAAATTCAATGATGTATAAACAAGGTGTATTTTATTTGCAGTAGTACAGTAATCATGTATGGTCCTCCAGCTCCCTGTTGATGTCCCTACATTTAGCCATTAGTACTTGTATTGCCTGGGAAACGAGGACCTCGGGTGAGAGAATACCTGTAGACTCCACACTGACTGAAAACAAAAACACAAAAATACGATTTAAAGAAACCTCGGGTGATCACTATCTAAGATACCTCAGGTGATCACTTTCTACTGGGCTTTAGAACTATGTACAATGTATTCACTAACAGATAAAACTTAGCATCTTTGAACACATGTACATTTTTAAAAAAACTGATTCTTTCAATGCTATTGATCGATTGTGAACTTGATTTATTGTTTAGCCATTATGAGTACCTATAAAAAAATTGGTACAAGCCTTGCCCAAGTTAAGTGATTTTTTGTAAAACTCTCCTATTTTCAATTAAACTTCAGTCAAGAAAGACATCCCATCAAAGAATTACTAAGTACATGCCCTGAAAGAATTTTTCAGTTATACAACCATTGTTGGCTAATCTACAGCAGTTCCTGGAACACAAAACCAGTACTATGCCACTCTTTACAAGTAAACGGTTGTCATACATAAATCAGTTGGAAAGGATAACATTGCTTCTTATATGGTTTGACTAATATATGGTTTAAATCTAAAACCTTCGGATCTACAAACTGGTGTACTGTCAGGGGAGGAAATAAGACCAGGCAATATAATTCAACATAAACCATAGGATGCATTTCTCTAAGTATACTCACATATGAAGTGACTTTTGACCCTGGTAAGTTTGACAAGGTCACGTAAGTCATCATGCCTGAGGACCTCTCTACTACATGTGTCCTTACGAGGGTGGGCAACTCGTGCTTTCTTTTCTCCTGTAATAGATAGTAAAAACAAATGTCTATCATTTTCACCAGCCAATCAACGGAATCAACCGAAACTGAATAAAGTCAATACGTTTAGTGTTGTGAACATCTTGTATAAGTTTAAGAGTGAGGTATAATTCATGCATAAAACATCACAAAACAGCATGCTTGTGGATATCATTTATAATTGGGACAAGAAACTGACTTGAACATAGCACATATTTCTTAGTATTTTCTTTTTGATTTTTGTTTCTAAAGGGGTCGTGTTGGATTATTTCCCGCTCAATATGCGTTGATCAAATGGTCACATATCATACAGCTGCTCTAAGTAAGCCTAAAAGGTGATTAAAGACATGCATGAGCTTGAACCCCTACCAATGGGTCCTGTTGTTTCATTGCTCACACTGAGGGCCTTATGACAGATTGACATCTAGGTCAAATAAGCTCCCTCATTGAATAGTCAAAGCATAGAGAGAAAGAGAGAGAGAGAGAGAGAGAGGGAGGGAGAGAGAGAGAGAGAGAGAGAGAGAGAGAGAGAGAGAGAGAGAGAGAGAGAGAGAGAGAGCGAGAGAGAGCTAGAGAGAAAAAGAGAGTG